>Ga0302215_10000002_pt1 | contig 296830 bp, 259 predicted proteins | sample II_Fen_N3_1_FD_194580 | JGI IMG/M metagenome (GOLD analysis project Ga0302215, IMG submission 194580) | Peat permafrost microbial communities from Stordalen Mire near Abisko, Sweden - II_Fen_N3_1 | ecosystem: Environmental > Terrestrial > Soil > Wetlands > Permafrost | place: Sweden: Abisko... | reverse complement strand
AAAGGGGTAGATAGAAATTCAATTCCAATGTCCGTTGCATGCTGCTTTAATCGCTTAAAATCATCATAAGAAAGCTCAAGTTTCTTTAACATTTCATATTGGGTTTCAACGTTACCGGTGGTTTCCTTCTGATATTCTGCTTTTGAAGCGGATTCCAAAACCAAATTTTGTGACCGGAAGGTCTGAAATTTGACTGCATCAACACCTGCCTTTTTGGCTTCGTCAATCATAGTAAGTGCTCGTTCTATATTCCCATTATGATTTACCCCAGCTTCCGCTATGATGTATGTTTTACTCATACCTTCACCTCTTTACAGGGACTTCCATAAGCGGTAACTCCACTTCCAATATCCCTTAATACTACGCTGCCCATTCCAATCATCGTATTACTTCCGACATGAATTCCTTGTTTTATAACGCTTCCGGCACCAATATGGGAATCCTCATCAATACACACATTACCACACAGTGTAACACCCGGTGATATATGAACAAAGTCTCCAATTTCACATTCATGCTCAACTGTGCAGGAAGTATTGACAATGGCACCACTTCCAATCACTGATAAAGCATTCACTACTGCATTTTTACCTATATAGATGCCATCATTTAACTTGACGCTCTTGCTAACCACTGCACTCTTATCTATGATATTGGGTATTATAAAGCCTATTTCCTTTAGCATATAATACATCTTTCTTCTAATTGCAGTATTTCCTGTACTTCCAATTGCAATAAAGGCATGCGTATATCCTTCGGAAAATAATCTTGGCAATTCATTGTCATCTCCAAGGATGAATGTCTGCAGATAAGCACTCACGTTACCCGTATCAGTTCTTGACACACTTTTATCAACAATTCCAATGTTATCATATTCAGAGGTTTCCATCACACTATCCAAAACAGAAATGCAATGTCCTCCAGCCCCCAGCAATAAGAGTTTTTTACAGTTTGACATCAGCGCTCAGCCTTTCTCTCATTTTCTCCAATTCATCCAGTTGCCCCATATCCATCCAGGCATGTTCACTAATTGGATAAACACCAACCTTTTCGCCCTTATCAATACATGCTTGAATCACATCTGTTATGTGAATAAATGTGTCTTTGGGTATTTGGTTAATAAATCTTGGTTCTAATATATACAATCCAGTATTAGTCAAAAATGTATAGCTTGGTTTTTCTTTCAGATTAATTACTTGACCTGCTTCAGAAAGCTCGATTGTCCCATAAGGTATTGTTGTTTTCTTCATTGCCGATACAATTGTAATGATATTCTGCTGTTCCTTATGATACTTAATCATATCTGCATAATCTTCTTCAATTAAAATGTCACAATTCGTAACAAAGAACGTATCTTGATAACGTCCCTCTAAAAGCTTCAGCCCTCCGCCTGTGCCCATAAAATCAGGTTCCTCAATAAACGAAATATCTCGCTTTATCTCGTTATCAATAAAGAAAGATTTAATAAAATTCTTCTTATAGTTAAGAATCATATCAAAATGATTACACCCATATGCTTCAAAATGATCCATTATGATTTCTGTAATCGTGTGATCCCCAATCGGAATTAAAGGTTTGGGAAGTATTTGTGTATAGGGATAAAGTCTTGTCCCTTTCCCCCCTGCCATAACAACAACTGGTACATTTAACTTCGTGTTTCTTAATGTTTTATTATCATATAAAAATCGGATTGTAAGCATTTTTTTATTTTTATTTAAGACCGGCAATGCAGTTATTTTGTTCTCCTTCATATAAGAAACATAATCTAATGCCTTGCCATTCGTAATAAATATTGGATGATTGTTGGCAATCTCTTTGATTGCAACATTAAGATCACCTTTCTTCAAGATATGTCTTCTTATATCTCCATCCGTAACCACTGCATTTAGTACTTCATTATCACAAACAAAAGCAATTCCTTTTGTATTATTATTAATTACCTTCATAACTTCCAGAACAGTATTATTTGGTGATACGATAAAATCTTGTAAATTCAATATGATTCCCTCCTAAAACTACTGTTTAAGAAAAACTTTGAATGGCAGTTATAACGGTAGCAACATTCTCTTGAGTCAAATTACTACTGCAAGGTAGATTTAATATATGCTCATAATATAGCAATGCTTTATCTATACGAAAGGATTGACACTCTTGATATGGTTTTAAGGTATGAATCAGCTTCCATATAGGCCTTACTTGAATCTCTTTCTCATTCAAATAATTCATCAACAAATCTCTTTGTTCTGTCCAATAAGAATAAAACCAATAGTTAGATCGTATTCCTTCTCGAAAGCTTAATAACTCTATTCCCTCTTTTTTATATTTAAAATAATTATCTTGTTTTGTGCGAATAAAGGTCTCCAACTGTTCCAATTGTGCCAATCCAAGAGCGGCCTGGAGATTCGTCATTCGATAGTTATAACCTACTTCATCATGAACAAAATAAAGAGTATCGTCCTTTGCTTGGGTGGACAAGTATTGACATCGATCCAAATACTCCGTATTCTTTGATACTATCATTCCGCCCCCGCCAGTAGTAATTATCTTATTACCATTAAAGGAGTACACTCCGATATCTCCCATTGTTCCGGCGAATTGTCCCTTTAATTTACCTTGCTGATAGTAGGAGCCTAATGCTTCGGTTGCATCTTCAATCACTTTTAGGTGATACTGTTTAGCTATTTCTATTATCTGCTCCATATCAGCTATATTACCAAAGACATGAACAACAACCATAGCTTTAATGTGTTTGCCAGTTTTCTTATTAATCAACTTCTCCTGCGATACAATACATTCCTCTTCACAAAAACATCTAAGTTTTATTGGATCAATTGTTAAGGTATCATCGCAATCCATAAAAATAGGGTCAGCACCGATGTACTTTACCGGATTTACTGCAGCGATAAAGGTCAACGTAGGTACGATAACTTCATCTTCCTTCTTCACTCCACAGGTTAATAGCGCAAGATGCAAGCCTGCTGTGCCACTCTGACACGCAACTGCTCTGGGGACATGTACATAATCCGCAAGACCCTTCTCAAAATCATTCACATACGTGCCTGCTGTAGACACCCATTCTGTTTGGATAGCTTCTGTTACATAAGCTAATTCATTGCCCTTTAGATTTGGAACAGAAAGTGGAATAAATTGTCCCATTTTATCAACTCCTTTATACGACACTTAAATTCTATATATTCTAATCGGACGTTACTCCTAATTCGATAACTGTATCTCGTATTAGGATGATAAAAACCTTCCTTCTTTACACATTATAAATATTTCTACGCTTTCATAAATAGCTATTATTAACTACTCAAAATATGGGCTTTCTCACTTTTATAAATAAAATGAACTACTAATAAAAGGAGTTTTATCACTTTTATAAAGAATGTATAAACTACTTATAATCCTGTTAAAGCATTCTCATAACGAGTAAATTCTTACACATTATAAATATCCGTCTTATAAGAGGATAGATTGCCTTTGATCCACTCAATCGTTTCACTGATACCCTCGGTAAGTGTATACTTAGGTTCCCAATCAGTAAGTCTCTTGATTTTCTCATTCGATCCCAACAGACGATCCACTTCACTCTTCTCAGGACGTAATCGTTCTTCATCACATATAATCCGAGCCTTAGGATTAATCTGTGTTATTATTTCCCCGGCAAGTTCTCCAATCGATATTTCACTCTGAGTAGCAATATTAATCTCTTCACCAATCGTCTTTTCAGATTTTGCTATTTGAATAAAGCCATTCGCTGTATCCTTTACAAAATTGAAATCTCTTGTTGGAGATAGTTTCCCCAGTTTTATATTTTCTTCTCCTGCTAAAAGCTGAGAGATGATTGTTGGAATTACTGCTCTTGCAGACTGTCTCGGTCCATACGTATTAAATGGGCGAACAATAGTGATGGGTAGATTAAAGCTACGATAAAAACTCTCTGCTAACCGATCTGCACCAATTTTGGTAGCAGAGTAAGGAGATTGTCCCTGAAATGGGTGTTTCTCATCGATTGGAACATACATTGCTGTTCCGTATACCTCTGAGGTTGAGGTGATAAGAACTCGTCCCATATCTAGCTTTCTGGCCGCCTGTAACACATTCAAGGTACCTTTTATATTCGTATCTACATAAGAATCCGGTGAATGGTAGCTAAAAGGTATCGCAATTAATGCAGCGAGATGAAATACCTGATCAACCCCCTTCATTGCCTCACCTACTCCATTCGGGTCGCGGATATCTCCGGCAAATATTTCAATCTGCTTTAACTTCTCCTTTGGTAGGGTATCTAACCATCCCCAGGAATTAAAGGAATTATAATAGGTAAAAGCTTTCACCTCATATCCTTGCTCCAACAAACTCTCTGTAAGATGGCTTCCAATAAAACCGTCTGCTCCAGTAACCAAAACCTTCATGGTGTTAACCTCCGATAAACCTTTATATTTATTATAATACTGCCAATTATCCAATTAATTTTATTATCTATTATAACATTGTTTCATAAAAATTAACATTTATTTATCAAATATCGTGTTAATCGATTATTTATGCTGCATATATTGCTATCTCATTACGAATCACTTATGATATAATTAATTTGTTGTATAAATTGAAAGGAGTCTATGAAATGTCTAAATTAATTACTGTTATTATACCCTGTTATATGGTTGAACAATATATCGATCGCTGTGTGGATTCCCTAATAAACCAAACCTTTGGATTAGACAATCTTGAATTAATATTCGTAAACGATGCCTCACCGGATAAAACAATAGACAAGCTTCTTGACTATGAGAAACAATTTCCTAATGATATTACCGTTATTAATTGCGAAGAAAACCTGAAACAGGGCGGTGCAAAAAATCTAGGCCTTAGTTATGCTTCTACGGATTACATTAGTTTTATTGACTCCGACGATTGGCTTGAACCAACGATGTACGAAAAACTATATGAGAAGGCAATTCAATATAATTGTGATATTGTTTCCTGTTGTTTAAAGAGAGTCCCATCAGAAGGGCTACCTATGGGAAGAACAGGCAAAAAGGATCAGTACTATATTATTGAAAATGATGCTCAACGTAAATCCATTATGATTGAAGGAATCGGATCATGCGTTACAAAACTTTATAAAAAAGACCTAATTATCAAAAACAACATATATTTTCCTGAACATTTAACGTATGAGGATAATTATTTTTCTTATATGATGAATATGTATGTGCAGAGTATTTATTTCTTAGAAGAATACCTATACCATTACTATATTAATCCGGAATCAACTGTAGTGAAGAAGAACTCCACTCATCATTTTGACCGATTAGTAACCGAAACCATGAAGATCGAAGAATTAAAAGCAAGGAACTTCTTTGATCAATATCACGATGAAATTGAGTTTAACTTTCTTAATTTGTTCTATCTAAATTCATTAAATATATTCTTTACACGATTTACTACTACACCCGTTGATATACTAAATTATATGAAAGAGACAGTTGTCTCTCTATTTCCAAATTACAAGAATAATCCATACCTAATTCACATTCCTGAGGTTTATCATATCTTGTTAAAGACAATTGACACCTATGTTAGCAATGATGAGTGGATTCGCATAGCTAATGCGTATAACGAGCATAATCTCTGTTAATCAACGAAAGACCAATACCACCATATTACAGATATATAGTCACTTAATTGTTATCAATTGTTTCAGATGATTTGCCACAAAATAATCCCTCCAAAGTAGTTGTACTTTCTATCTTTGTACTGTCTACTTTAGAGGGATTATATTCTTTTCTTATGTGATAACCTCTTTTTATGAAAAGCTCTTTTCTTATGTGATAGCCACATATAATATGAATCTCTTTTCTTATGTGACGACCCCTTTTTTAATGGGATAACTCTTTTTCTTCTGTTTAGAAATTCTCTTCTAAAACTTGCTCTAATTCTGGTTTCAAATAATCCGCTGCATCTGCGATAGCCTCGAATATACATCTCGCCCTTTCATATGTGTGAACACTGTCATCAACTTGATTATCGTTCACTTGATAGATATCGGTAAGCTCTTGTGTGGCTTGTGCTTTCACATAATAGTCAATCAATTTATACACAGGCTGTTGCTCTATAAAATTATTAATTTTCTCTATTCTTCTCAGTTTTTCATCAATTATTCTAGACTTCAGATTCACTTTACATTCTTTAATCAAGAGATTAAAAGCATTGATTGCTTCTTTGGCCTTTGATTTAATTTTATCTAAAACATCAACACTCTCCTCTATATATCTACCGAAGTTTTCCCATTCTTCCTGATTAAAAGTGGGTTTCAATTGATTAATGTCAAATTCATAAAAGATATCCTGATTACTATTTAGCTTCATCGCTTCCTGTAAGGACATAACCTTCGTTCCCTTGATTTTAGCTCCTTTGTCCTTCGCATCGATTACCTCCAAATCAGGAAACAGGACCAGCATATCCTGGTACCAGGTGATAAACATCTTCCAGTCAAATCTGGACCTGATCATATCTCCATGGATTCCTTCCATCATTACATCGTTGTTCTGAACAAGCTTCTCCTCTATCCCTCCGGCATGACTTGAATTTCCGTCATAGGCAAGATCCTGCCCAACTAAAATAATTCTTTTAAAGCCTAATTCAATACATGCAGTAAAGGCAAAGGTAGCCACAGAAGCACTCGGAAACAGTTGGGGAGGAATATGTCCATTATCCTCATAAACTTTTATTAAATAATCAGAACTGTTGCATATAATCTTCTTGCCCTTATGAACATCTAATATTTCACTATTCGATTCCACAAAACACATCAGCGGAATTGTTATATCATCCCTCTTTGAAAAATACTGTGCAGCTTTCATAGGATCAATTGTTACAAGAAAATCCGGCTCAATTCCATTATCCAAAAGATAATCCAGTATTCTATCAACAGCAATAATCACCGATTTACCTTTGGCCTCTTTTAAAGCCTCCAACTGTCGCCCGATAGAGGGTCCGGCTGCAACAACAATAGCCGGAAGGTTGTCAGGGATTGTCCCGATTAAGTCTGTTATTGTATTACTGTTTTTTATATACTTAATATTATTAATTGTATTCTCTATCATCCTTGTGCCAAAGCTTTTTTGCGTATTTATATTAACGGTTGCACGAAAATGTGCATCCTTTAATTCCTTCCAAAAAAGAATTCCGCTTTCAGGAAAAATAATATCATATTGTGGATAGGTTAATCTCATTTGATTATGAATATTGTTAATATCCAATGAATTTAATAATATATGATGAAATTCGAACTCATTAATATTCTCAATCGCTATTATAATCTGAGGATTGGTAATAAGTTCTGTTAAATCAAAATGATGAAGCACAAAAAGTAATAACTGCGCACTAGGTTCATAGATAAACAACTTATCTTCCTTCCCCATTTGAGAAAGAATTTCTTTCGCAAACACACCATTGCCAAAACCATACATTGCGATTACAGTATGAAGATTTTTAAATTCGAACTGACTAACCCATTTTTTTGCTTCTTCCTGGGGGTTATAAGAACTGTTTAATCGGTACCTGTTCAATCCCTTTTGAATAACAATACTCTTACTCCCATTCCTTGTATCTATTAATTCAATATTCTCCAAACGATTTGAGGTAGTAGAGACCTTAGCATCCACTAAAGCTTTATACATAAAATCTCTATAATTTTTAATATGCTCCATATTTATATCATAATAATTCATATTCTCTGCTCCCAAATTCGATAGAATAAAATAATCTATATTATATTAGTATCTGCTGTTTTCAACAATTCTTTCAAATCATAATTTAAAATATCTGCTAATAAAATTGTATCTTTCTCTTCGATTGCTTTCATAGCTAAATTCAATATATTCATAATATTATTTACTTCAATTCCTATATCATGTCCATTCACCTGATATTGAAAAATTTGATCTATTGTGCTAGATAGGAGACGAAACGTCTCATCCAAATATTCATAAGCCAATGATGTATTCCATTTGTACAGCAAATCAGTCACTCGATCTATTGATTGAATCGCTTCTTTTATTGCATCTTTTAAGCTACTCATCGCACTTCTCCATTTACTTTTTTAATAAAAAAGGCTGACCGGGGTCAGCCCTTTTCATTATGAATTTGTTAAGATTACTGTAATAATGATAATACGCCTTGAGTTGACTTGTTAGCCTGTGATAACATAGACTGTGCAGCCTGCTGCAAGATATTATCCTTTGAGTACTTAACCATTTCTTTAGCCATATCAACGTCACGAATACGAGACTCAGCTGCTGTAAGGTTCTCAGAAGTGTTATCAGCATTAGCAATTGTATGCTCTAATCTGTTTTGTAATGCACCAAGTGCAGATCTTTGCTCAGATACTCTGTTTAATGCAGACTGAACTACTGAGATCTGGGAAGTTGCCATGGTGTATGTAAGAACTCTACTTGCAACGTTAGTAATACCTAAACCTGAAGCTCTCATTGTTTTGATGGAGAAAGAAATGTTTTGTGCATTGTTAGCACCAACTTGAAGGCTCTTTCCTGCAAAGCTACCTGTTAATAAGTTCATACTATTGAACTGAGTCTGGTTAGCAATACGGCTTACTTCATCAGTTAAAGCGGTAAGCTCTTTGGAAACAGCACTACGATCTGCAGTTACGTTAGTATCATTGGATGCCTGAACAGTTAATTCTCTCATTCTTTGAAGAATGGACTGTGTCTCGTTAAGAGCACCTTCTGCTGTTTGAATTAAAGAAATACCATCCTGAGCATTTGTAGATGCTTGATCAAGACCTCTAATCTGTCCACGCATTTTTTCGGAAATTGTTAATCCAGCTGCATTATCACCTGCACGGTTGATTTTATAACCTGAGGATAATTTCTCAGTTGATTTAGCAAGATTCGTATTAGTAATACCTAACTGTCTGTTTGTGTTGAATGCTCCCATATTGTGTTGAACTACCATAATAAATTCCTCCTTGAAATTTTTTTAGTGCAGCTTCCATGCTGCTTATTATTAATCTTTCGTCTGGACGTACGCTCCATCTGAAAGATTATTATCAGTAAGTAGTTATCTTACTTGTAATATATATCGGATGAGACTATATAAAACATAATACCTAATAACAGATTTTTTTACTTTTTTTTATCATAAAAATAAGATTTATTTTCATACTGAGTATTTAATGCTTTATAATAATTTGTAACTGATTGGTTGCTTACTCTGGATTTTTTAATTTCAATACGTTTATTGGCAAAATACAATTCCATTTTCGTTTTATTTCGTTTCTCTAATGCTTGTAATTTCACATTAAGATCAGTTATATTCACTATCAATTCCTTGAGAGTATTAATTTCGACAATATAATCTTTTTTGCCATTAACTAGTTCTTCTTTCACACTTCCATAAACCTTTTCAAAGCCATCATCTAACTTTGTAAGGTTATTAATGTGTTCTTCCTTTTGTGTAACCAATTGAAGAAACTCTTCTTCATTCATATTTTCAGATGAAATTAGAACTTCCTGTTTTTCTGTCAATACAAGGAGATCCTTTTGCACTGCAATCTTCTTGTTTAATATATCAATTAACAGCTTAATATAAGTTTTCTTTGTAATCTGATCCTCTAATTCCATCCTTTTCATCCTCTCAAAAATATAACTGTATTTAATTAATTGATATCTTCGATAAACGCATTACTTCTTTCCACGTATCACGCATCTCTCTAATATAACCTAGCGCCTCATCTAATATAACGACATCTTTTTTCAAATTGGCATCAATGAGTCTGCGATAGATATATTCATAAACATCATCAAAACTCTTTGCTATCGGATATTTAAAGTCCAGAGTAGTACGAAATTCCGTAATAATTCGCTCTGCTTTAATAATGTTCATATTTGCTTTATCATATTCACCCTTCTCAATTGCTATCATTGCAAGATTGCAAAATTTTATTGCTCCTTCATAAAGCATCAAAGAAAGTTCAGCAGGGGATGCTGTTAATATCTTACTGTCCTTATACGCTACAGCTGCATTCATAGCCATAATAATTCCTCCACTTTCATAAATTAATTAGTTCAAACTTGTTATGTATCAAGAATTTCTTATTGAATCAAGTACAGCATTAACTGTTACCTGTTCCCAACATAGATGCCAATGATGAACTTTGCGAATTCATCTTCGACATTGCAGCCTCCATTGCAGAAAACTGCTTGTAATACCGATTTTCCATTTCGCTCAACTTTTTCTCAAATTTCGAAATGTCTTGCTTATATCCTGTAATCTGATTTGCAAGTTCTTTATCATTATACATCGTCAATGCACTTCTTAAAGAAGAACTCTTCATACTATCTGTAAAAGAGGAGTATAGGTTCGATGCCATTTGTGTCAATGCCGATGCAACCGTATCCGGATCATTTTCCAGAGCATCCATTAGTTTGTTCGTCTTCCCAGAAACCAAGCTATCTTCGCTATCGCCGTCAATATGCAACGTTCCCTTTTCTGTGTAATTAGAAGAACCGATACCGAAGGATGATAAGGAATATTTCTTATTATCAACTGTTACTGCTCCACTCATATTGCTTCTCATTGTATTAATTATACTACTCAAGTTATCATCTCTTCTGAACAAAGAAGTTTTAATCTTACCTTCCCATTTCTCAATTTCAGTATCAGACATTTTATCTTTCTGATCTTCTGTTAATGGAGTATAGCCAGAAGCTGAGTCAGCGTCATAATCTGCATTCATTTCCTTAAGTAGTGCATTATACTCTTTCACAAAGTTTTTAACCATATCATAGGAAGCCTGCGTATTGTTTGTTACATTGAGGTTTATTACTTCATCATCCGTAGTAGTAGGGGTTGCACTACCGTCTGTAACCGCCTTCATGGTTATCGTAAGTCCATTAACAGTAACTGTATTGGATGAGTTTGTCATTGCTACTCCATTATATTCAAATTTCGCATCCGTAGACGCAACCAGAACCATACCAGAACTTCCGCTTACGATTGGAGTTGTACCGCTGGCATCTATTGTATTTAAACCAAGCGCAGCTAAACCGGTCGTATTCGTTGATGATAATGAAAACGCATTGGCACTTCCACTATTCTTAGAACTAATAAAAAAGCGATTCTGAGTTGTATCATAGTTAGCATTTAAACCAGCAGATTTTAATTTTGCTACTAAATCGCCTACTGTTGATGTATCAGTTATATCCAGTGTCGTAGTTGTTGACCCGGTTTTAACAGAAATAGAATCACCTATTGCATAGTTTAAATCTGTCAATTTGGTACTTGTTGTAACGCCTGAACTTAGTGTGTCTCCTGTTACGAACTGTGATTTTGCTAACTGACTGATTTTTAAAGTATGCGTCCCCTTCGTTGCAGCCGAATTCGCTGTAATCGTAGCTTTACTTTCATTCGAGGAAGTAGCAGCCTTTGTATTAAAGCTCGATTGAAATTTTAATTTTGACAATGCTCCAGTGTAAAAGGAATAAATCTTCGTATTTAATGCCTTCCACTTATCCTGTTTCCATTCTGTCGTAGTTTGTTTGTTTTGCATCTTTGTTTCTTTTAAACGCTGAGCATTCATTAGCTCCTTAACCATACTTTCTGTGTCCATTCCTGAAGCTAAACCCGACATTTTTATAGCCATATATCTTTACCTCCTATCTCTTTTCATCTACAAGAAGCCCCGCTAACTCATATAATTTTTCAATCATCTTTAAGGTGTCTTCTGAAGGAATCTCTTTAATAACCTGATCGGTATTCCTATCAATAATCTTAATTGATATCCTGTTTATATCATCAACATAAGAAAATTCACATCTTGTAGCACGTTCTTTCATTTTATTGTTCGCATTTGTAATGGCATCTTTTATCTGTTTTTCTGTTGGTGTCCTCTGTTGGCCTTTATCCAAATCATTATCGGTCTTACTATTTCCAGATGTTTCTTGTCGAATAGACACTTCAGTTATATTCATGCTTACATTCTCTAGTGAATAATTGCCGGTATCTATCGATTTAAATGTTAACTTTGCTGGATCGCTATAAGCGCCTCCTGATATTGCATCCAATGCCATTATCGTACACCTCCATGTGATTTGCATTAATTAAGTTGATTTTATCAATTTAATTCTTACTTGTTGTTACACTCTTTACATCCTTGGCTATTTATTTATCTACAGTAACATCTGATTCTTATATCGGATTTTATTATAAAAATGTTTATATCAATTTTGTAAATAGCAATAATAAATACATATCCAATCGCCAATCTTGCTCAAATAGTTATTTCATAATATATTTTTTAAAATGATTCTTATATAAAGCGATAGCGAATGGGTAGAACTTAAATAATTCCACCCGTTCGCTATCACGTTATTTAATATTAAGCCAAATGTTCACACAATAATTGACTTTTATTTAAATTTTATGTTTTATTGTGATATAATATCAGAATAATAGTTCACTCAATATTTGACTAGTTATTTAAACAGCTTCTTAATTACCTCTTCCGAAGTTATATTTTCTGCCGCCTCTTTATTTGATTCCTTAATCTGAAGATAAATTTCCTTGCGATAAATTGGAATGGATTTAGGGGCGCTAATTCCAATTTTCACTTGATCACCCTTTACTTCTAATATAGTAATCTCAATATCATTACCGATAACGATTGTTTCATTGATTTTTCTTGATAGGGCTAACATATTATTTGCCCTCCTTTGCTGCCTTATGAGCCATTAATTGGTCATAAAAACGGTATTTCACCTCATATTCCGAGTTTTCAACAATGATTTGAGCTCCCTTTCTATCATTCGAATTAATAATAAAGGGCGCCTTCAAATTAGCTGTTATCTTCTCGATGTCCGACGGAACCGTAATCGATACAAAAACTGCTGTGTTATCATCGGTAAGCTCGCCCAATGGTTTTAGCAATTCATCTTCTATCTCGGGGTTGTAGTCAGGTCTTACAATAAAGGGACTTATCACAGGAATCGCAAGCGCTACCTCGTCCACACTTTGAAGCCAAGATATATCGGGTCTTTCTCCATCTTCATTATCGTAAATCAGAGTATATTCTTTGCAATCTTCAAAGCCTAATATTCCGTTTTCAAAATAAATAATTTTGCTTTCATCTAAATCAACTTCGCCGAAGTGTCTTGTTTTTACCAGCATGTCTTTGCCTTCCTTTCACACTGCTATCTTTTGTTATGCCATAGCAATATTATACATGATTTCCAAATATATTACATGATTATTTTTACAAAAAATCTAATAAAGTATTCTTAACAATCTTTGAGGCTGCTGAAAGTGATGCATTGTAGATGGTTTCCGCAGATCCATATTTTATGTAAGTATCTACAACATCTGCATCTTCATTCTTAGATAATAAATCTTCAAGATCCACCTTCTGGCTAGATAAACGATTCTCCGTTAGATCAAGGCGAACCGATCTGCTTCCCAAGTCCGCAACCGCTGTATTAACCTTATCCTGCTGGCTAGTAGAAATTGTAATACCTTTCGAGAAGGCTTTCTGCATTACATCTTTTTTAAGTTGCAGTTCTGTACCAAGCTGATCCTTCAGCTTATTGTAGCGATCTACTTCTGTCTGGCTTAAAGAGGTATCCGATAATCGTTTCTTCACTTCCTCTAATTTACTTTCTGTATTCGTAACAGCATTAACTGCCTCCAAAATACTATCTATCGTTCTGCCGATGTCATGCGTAATCACATTAGAAGCTTCCGTGTTTACCGAAATTTTTTGATTATAATTCACTTCATATTGAATCTCTTGGTGATCAGTTTTCGTATAAGTCACGGTACCAATCTCAGGTTTTGAACTATCCGTCATTGTACAGTTAAAATAATGTTCCGGTTTTATATCACCGTTTTCAAATCCTGTTTTTGTATACTCAATCTTCATATTATCTGCTGTACGAAGTTTAGCATATATATTAGATCCCAAAATTAGTTCGCCGGTATCCGCCAAATAATTTACATCATCAGGACCGGGTGCATATGCATTACTATCGGTTGATGACATCGGGTTAATATTACTGGTAATTGGTGTCTGTTCTACAGAATTTTCAAAATAACGAATACTAGTTGGGGGTGTATCGCTCAACTTATCATATGCCAACTGAATACGATAAGCATTTTTAATCTGAGGCGTCTGCGAGAAATCATTGGTTGTATTATCATAATCATTCAAAGAATAACTGCCCGTAACTGTATTGATTGATTGAATATCGGATCCAGGTATATCCTGTGTAATATTATATGACAAGGTACTATTTTTTTCACCAAATAACAGTGAACTATCCGTTTTGTAACCGGTAAATACATATCTTCCTGCATAATTTGTATTACCTTCTTGATAAATCTGTTGTTTAAGCTGTGTAAGATTCTCAGCCAGATAAGAACGATCCGAAGCGGTCAAGGTATCTGTACTACCCTGAACACAATAGGTATTTATTTGTTTCAATACATCATTCACAGTTGACAAAGCACTTTCTGTAACATCCATCCAGTTTTTTGCATCAGGAATATTTTTTTCAAAATATTGAGTCAGCTCTGATAGATTAGTTCTCAGTTTTAATGCCCTTACTGTAATGATTGGGTCATCAGAAGGTCTTTGAATCTTCTTACCGCTTGAATACTGTTCTTCTAACGAATTCATTTTAAGCTTATTCTTATTAATGTTGCTCATCATATTATTCGTCATCATTTTATTCGTTATTCTCATCTCTTATCCTCCATACCCATACTTAAACCCCGGGGAAACAAGGAGTAGGCACTCCTGTGTATACTACGTAGTTCTTCTATTGACTCATTATTTTTATGAGACTATACTCCCATGTCATTAATCAATTTATCATATATCTCATTCATTACAGTAATCACTTTAGCCGATAAGTTATATGCATTCTGATATCTTATCAAATTCATCGCTTCATCATCTACATCAACACCTGAAATTGATAATCTTTGGTTGCGAATCGTATCCAAGATATTGCTTTGACTAGATGTAAAGGTTGAAGCTTTATCCGTATCTATACCAATTTCTGCAACAAGAGTTTGAAAGAAACCGTCCGGAGCTCCCTGGTCGAACAGCATCTTATTGCTCTTAATTGCAAGAAGTTTATCCACTAAGTCGTTATTCTCAGAACCATTTGTGACATCTGTACTCGTACTCATTAAACTTGGATTTTTTAACAAATTATCATTCACAGTAAAATTAGCAGCTGTCATAAAATAGTAAGATCCGTATAACGGTTCATCCTGAGGTACCTGTGTATAATAACCACCTGTCCCTGAATTGTAAGTATTGTAGTCATAATACATGCCATCCTCTGAACCTTTCAAAGGATCAAAGGTATATTCTCTACCGTCCACTTTACTTGTAGCTGTAAAGAAATCCGCCCCTGCATTGCCTTTTAAATCAACACCGGATCGGTGAATATCATTAAATGCCTTCGCATAAGTTCGCACAAATTGATTTAATTGATTCATGTAATACGGTATGCCCTTGTAATCGATGCTCTCACCAATTCTCATATCTGCATTTGATGCATCGGCCGCTACCGCGTCCTTCAATTCAAAGGTGTAACTTGAAATATTTCCATCCGCGTCTTTCGTAAATTCAAATCCCGTATAAGCATATTCTCGGTTCCCTATTACAAGCGTACCACTTTCAGGTATATTCAACTTACTGATATCCTTGATATTAGCATCTGTTATAGTTACAAAAGTATCTCCTGTCTCAACACTTGTCTGTCCCTGAAAATTCAATTGATTATTACCGTCACGAACTTCTAATAGTCCCTGCAAATAACCGCTTAATGATGCGCTTCTTTCATTGAACTGTTGACCGTTCTCCCATTGAATATCATATACGCCATCAATATCATTCATATTGCTTTTTGTATCCCTTGGAACAACTTTTAATTTATTCGTAAGACTTCCATCCACTAGAGTTACGCCGTCAAGCTTTACCTCATAGCTAGTAACACCTACATTCGCACCAACTATTTTTTCTGAAACGGATACATTAGCAATTTCAGAGAGCTTGTCTACTAATAGAGCTCGTTGATCTCGAAGGTCATTCGCAGTTCCACCACTAATTTCTAAAGTATTAATCTGTTTTGTCAGTGCAGCTATCTGTTGTGCTTTAGAATTAATCTGATCTACTTGATTACGAATTTCAAAATTACACTCTTGCTGAATTCCCTTCATATTCACGGATAGCGAATTAAAGGTTTCAGAAAGGCTTTGCGCATAATTAATAACCTGGGTTCGTACCGTTAAGCTGGATGGGTTCTTCTCTAACTCTTGAAGACTACTATTTAATGAATTATATGCTGTAGTAAATCCATCCACACTAATTTCATTGAAGGAATTTTCAATCTCACTCATATAATGTGATTTGCTAGAATATTCACCATACATGGTATTATTCTTCCAGTACTTCATGTCATAATAATTCTCTCTCTGCTGATTCACTCCAGATACTGCAACACCTGTTCCAGCCATACCATAGCTACTATTTACCTGCAATGCATTGGCTGCTTTTTGACCCATAATTTGTCTGCTATAACCTTCTGTCTCTGCATTGCTGATATTATGTGATGTTGTATTCAATGCAGCTTGATATGCATACAAGCCTGACTTTGCAATATTTAATCCAAAAAATGTAGAACTCATCGTCTTCACCTCAAATCCAAATTAATTTATTAAAGCTTATCAATTATATCCTTCAACATTTCACTTACCACATTGATATAACGTGCTGAGGCATTATATGCATGTTGATATTTGATCAAATTAGTCAACTCGTCATCCGAAGAAACGCCGGTGACTTCCATTCTACTATTGTTTATACTCTCCACTGTTGATGCTTGATTCGTACTAATGGTGTTGAACTGTTCTCCACGATTCGCTAACTCTGAAATCATAGAATTATAATATTCATTAAAATTATTTTTCGTTAATGTGTTCGGGGAAAGGGTAGCAAAGGTATCTTGCCATTTTTTTAAAAGATTATTAACCGTATTAATATCATAATCGCCGGATCCTGTATTACTTGAGAGAGGTATGTATGCATAATTTTGCATGATTTTCTTATTAACTTCTATCTCTCCCGTCGTAAAAAGAGAATAATTATCACTCGGGTCTTCTTCATTATAAATACGGGCGCCCGTAATTGTCTGATAATCCCCATTTTCATCCACAATAATTATGTCTTCAGGATCTCCATAACGACTCATTGATTTACGGTTAAATAATGCCTCACCCGCAGTTTTTGCCGGATCCATACCTAATGGAGCTTTATCCTGATCCAGAATTTTAATCTTGGAACCATCTGCAAGAGTAACCTCTTTATTCGGGCTCAAAACATCATTTATCGCTGTGGTTATTCCATGAATCAGCTGGTCAAACTCAGCCTGCACTGTCATTATTACTGAGGAATTAACTGTATTGTTATAATTACCTACCGCGCTATTATATAATGCATCGGAAGAATAATCACCACGAACCGGTATATCTGAATAATTAGCCTGTCTTGAACCTCTGGCTGTCAAAAGACCTTTTAAAGAACCAATATCCGTATTACTCTCAGAAGTAGGAACGCGGTCCAAATTGAACACATCCATTCCTCCATGATCGGACCACACTGGCTTAAGCATCTCAGAGTCTTCACTCATTTTAACTGTACTTAACTGATATGCTCGGTCTTCCGTTACAAAGGTTGCACCTTCAAGATTTACTTCAACAACACCATTGGGATTTTCTTTATATGTAATATTCGCGTATTGACCTAATTCATCAAGAAGATTATTACGTTCATCACGAAGATCATTTGCTTTCTCAATTCCGGTGCTTTCATATTGTCTGATTTTCAAATTCAGAGATTTAATATTCACACCAATTTCATTCATTCGATTTACCTGATTTTGAATTTGTGAATTCAAATTAACCTGATAATCTTTTAATTGTGTCGATATGTTTCCTGCACGCTCGACAAAGGTAACTGCTGTCTGAATAAAGGAGGATCTTGCTACTACACTGTCCGGCTGCTTTGCAAGTTCCTGGAGGGAAACCCAAAACTGGTTCATCGTGTCTTGAAAAGTCTCTCCTTGTAATTCACCAAAGTACCCTTCAACTTCACCTACAGCATTATATTGAGACTCATAAAAGGCCTGTCTGCCAACTTCCTGGCGATAGGCCTGATCTAAAAATGCATCCCTCACCTGTTTTACGGTAGCAAAATTCGCACCTAAACCCTTTTGCATCGAAGACATATAGGATTCACCGAATTTTATATAGTTGAAATCAGTCAACACCGCTTGCTGTCTCACGAAGCCCTTGGTATCGACATTGGCCAAATTATGTGAAGTTATATTCAAAGCTGCCTGACTCGTATTCAGACCTGTTACGCCAACATATAAGCTGCTCATTGAACTCATATTATCACCTTACCTCGCTCTTACTGCTTCGCATCGAACATCCCTGTTCCTCTGGCTTGCGCCTCGTATTTTGAAGCTCCTTTTGTGTAAGTATTATTCCCTGGCGACATCCTTGTGCTTTGAATAAAATTCATATTGAATTCTATCATTTCTAGGGATTGTTGTATTAATGATTTATTTCGATTATTGATTTGATTAAATATTAGAATTGTTTCTCTTAATTTATCTCTTATAATAGATAAAGCCTTCTGCTCCTTTGGCTGATTACTTAATAATTCAACCAGTGATTTAACAGTCAGCTCATCCTTGCGACTTATTACTGTTTTGATATTTATCATAACAGCTTCTCTCTTACGTTCTAACGCACTGATCATGTCAATCGCTGTCTGTTCCTCACTTGTTATTCTCTGCAAGGAACTCAGATCATTAGCTACGATGACCTGTGTTTTTTTGTTCGCGATTGGCATGAGTTGCTGATAAATTTCATATTCATTTTCAAGAGTATTAATCAATTCATCAATTAAACTTGCCACTATAAACCTCCATGATGCCGGTTACTAAACCAAATCTTGTGCCTGTTCTATCAGTTTATCTGCAACATCCTCAATTGTAACTTGATATGTTCCTGCTTCCATGCGAGCTTTAATATCATTTACTTTTTCTTCTCTGATGTCCGGAGTGCGTGAAACAATTTGCTTAGCTACTTGATAATCTTTTCCTGTTTGAGAAATTTCAAGCTTATCACCGAAATTACCGCTTTTCACTTTCGCTGTGTTCTTCACACTGCTTGCCTTATAAACTTCATTAATCTTATTAAATGCATCGATACGCATTCGAATCACCACCCATCTACTTTGAACTCCATCTTATTCTTATCTCTATATTATTTATCGGATGTTTTGTAATTTACATTATAGGCATTTTCAAATTTTCTCTTTAAAATGTCTGCATATCTCGACAAAGAGCCCAAATAAAAAGAGCCTTTACAAACCGATAGTATAAGTATACAGAATATTGAATACTTTTCTCTATACTAAAAGTTTGTAAAAGCTCTTAAATTTATTCGTCATATGATCCCTATGCAAATCATTCACGCTAATTATGACTTACTAGGTACAATATGAATTATTTAATTTGTTGCTGAACATTCTTAATTGCTTCCTGTAGCTGATTATCTTTATCAAACGGGATAACAGCTGTCTTTTGGACATCTTCGTTTAATTTAACCTCAATGTCAGGTTTTATACCTGTGCCATGGATGTTTCGTCCGTTTGGTGTAAAATATTTTTCAATAGTAAGCTTTACTGCTGTTCCATCAGATAGCGGAATTACTTGTTGAACAATACCTTTACCAAAGCTCGTTGTTCCTACCAACGTAGCTGTTTTATAGTCTTGAAGAGCTCCGGCAAAGATTTCTGAAGCACTAGCACTTTGACCATTAATCAATACAGCCATAGGCACCGTAATCTTCTTATTATCAATTGCTTTTTTATCTTCCCGTTCTCCTGCTTTATCTTCTGTATATACAAGTAACTCAGGTGGCAGTAAACGATCCAGAATTTTTACTACGGAGTTCAATAACCCACCTGGATTATTTCTTACATCAACAACTAAACCCTTCATTCCATCCTTCTCAAGCTGATCCACCGCTGCAATAAATTGATTCACCGTCACTTCATCAAATTCCGCAATGCTAATGTATCCTATCTTATTATCCAGCATCTTGTATTCAATGGTTGGAATTTCAATGTTCTGTCTCGTAATCGTATATTGAATCGGTTCCGTTTTTCCGGCTCTTACAACTGATATTTTAACCTTAGATCCCGGTTCACCTTTCATCTTACTAACCACTTGAGACAAATCCATACCAGTAACAGCATCATCATTTACTTTATAAAGATGGTCTCCCGGTAATATACCGACCTTATAAGCCGGCCCTGTTGAGAATGGTTTCACTATCGTTATCACTCCGGTTTTGGCATCCTGGCTCACCGTAGCACCAATGCCACAATAAACACCCGATGAGCTTTCCATTAGTGATTTATATTCATCCTTGGTATAATAAACAGAATATGGATCTTGAAGACTAGCAATAAATCCCTTATAAATACCATCTTCAAAGGAAACGTCATTCACATCCCTTAGATAATAGTCACCCACCAATTTTTGCAAATAAGTAAGCTTACTTACTATTTTATCGTATGGAATCTCTTTTTTCTCGGTCGACTTATTACCTGACGTATTGTTTACAGTAGTTTTACCACTGCCTTCAGCTTTTGAAAGTGCGAATGACCAGACTGAACCACCTACCAAAAATAATATAATTGCACTACATAGTCCTATAATCATTCCGGTCCAAAAATTCTTCTTCATATATACCTCCATTCCACACATAAAAACGATAAAACTGGCTGCTATAAAACATAACTTATTACCCTCTATGTTTTATAACAGCCTTTTTTCTAATAATCCAGTTGTTCCATATACTTCATGTATTTCACAACCATGAGTGCGATTTTAAAAGTAATTGCATCTTCAAACACACGTAGATCAAGATTAGTACTCTTTTGCAATTTATCCAAACGGTATACCAAGGTATTACGGTGAATATAGAGCTGTCTAGAAGTTTCTGATACATTCAAACTATTTTCAAAAAACTTATTTATAGTTGTTAAAGTCTCTTCATCAAAATCATCGGGTGATTTTCCTTCAAAGATTTCCTTAATGAACATCTTGCATAACGGCATCGGTAATTGATAAATCAATCTACCAATTCCCAGATTATTGTATGCTACAACATTTCTTCCACTATAGAATATCTTGCCTACATCAAGAGCCATCTTCGCTTCTTTATATGATCTCGAAACATCCTTAATCTCATTAACGATTGTACCAAAGGCAACATGCACTTTTGTCATTGCCTCTGTATTCAACATATCCAAAATAACCTTGGCAGTCTTATTCAGATCTTCATATAATTCACTTTGCTTTACTTCCTTCACCAAGATGATATTTTTCTCATCCACAGCAGTAATAAAATCCTTTGTTTTCCCTGAGAATAGACTTCTTACCGTTTCTAAAGCATTGGCATCCTTCTCATTCTTAGTTTCAATAATATAAACAACTCTTCTTGCCTCCGTGTCAATATGAAGCTTCTTAGCTCGATTATAAATATCTACCAAAAGTAGATTATCCAGCAATAAGTTTTTTATAAAATTATCTTTATCGTATCTCTCTTTGTATGCTATTAAGAGATTCTGTATCTGGAAAGAAGCTATCTTTCCAATCATAAATACATCTTCACTGTCACCTTTCGCTAAAATTACATATTCTAGCTGATGTTCATCAAAAACTTTAAAAAATTGATATCCTTGAATTGCTTGACTATCAGCAGGTGAGGCAACAAATGCCAATACTGCGCTTTCATATTGATCAGCATAATCAATTGTCGTAGCTAATACCTTACCTTCCGTATCCATGACACAAATATCGATACGAGTGATGCCCTTTAGCCCGTCAATCGTGCTTTGGAGAATTTGATTGGAAATCATGTTATCGCTCCTTTATATTATATTTCTATTTTTCTTTAAAATACATGTTTACGAAAGTTATTTTATCATTAAATTCGTCATAAGTAAACCAATTTTATCAACATTATATAACTTTTTTAGTGTAATTTTATCAAAAATTTATAAAATCGAAATAGTATGTTATCTAAACTATATGTTAGGAATATGAATTTATATCCCATGATTTTGCCAATTCAACAATTCCCAAAGGGGTATTGCGTTATATATTTCTTGAGATCATTCCTCTACACCTGATAAAAACCATAAAAAAACAGGGAACACTTACGTGTTCCCTGAATAATATTATAATTAGTTTGCAATAACCTGCTCTGTTTCTTTATCGAATACATGTAATTTAGACATATCAAATGCAATCTTTAATGTATCATCAGGTCTTGCTGTTGTACGAGGATTAACACGTGCAGTAATATCATATGTCTCATCAATTGAGAAATATAAGAATACTTCTGCGCCTAATAACTCGTAAACTTTAACAGTCGCTTCAACTACGCTGTCAGGAGAGTTATTGATGAAAATTTCTTCATCATGAATATCTTCTGGACGAATACCAATAACAACTGTCTTACCTACATAATCGCCTTCAACAAGTTTCTTTGCTTTTGATTCTGGAAGTTTAATAGTATGAGCACCAAAAGTTACAAAAAGCTCTGAATCCTTTTTAACAACTTCGCCATCGATGAAGTTCATCTGAGGAGATCCCATGAAACCTGCAACAAATAAATTCTTTGGTCTGTCATATAAGTTCTGAGGAGAATCTACCTGCTGAACTAAACCATCCTTCATAACAACAATTCTAGTTCCAAGAGTCATAGCCTCTGTCTGATCATGTGTTACATAGATGATTGTTGTCTGTAATCTAACATGTAACTTAGAAATCTCGATACGCATCTGTACTCTTAATTTAGCATCAAGATTTGATAAAGGCTCATCCATAAGGAATACCTTAGGATTACGAACGATAGCACGACCCATAGCAACACGCTGTCTCTGACCACCGGAAAGAGCCTTTGGTCTACGATCTAACAAATGTTCAATGTCAAGAATCTTAGCAGCTTCATGAACTTGTTTATCAATCTGATCCTTCGGAACTTTTCTTAATTTAAGACCGAACGCCATATTATCATAAACTGTCATATGTGGATACAAAGCATAATTCTGGAAAACCATTGCGATATCTCTATCCTTAGGTTCTACATCGTTAACCAATCTCTCACCAATCCATAATTCACCGGAGGTGATTTCTTCTAAGCCTGCGATCATACGAAGTGTAGTTGATTTACCACAACCGGATGGTCCTACGAAGATGATGAACTCTCTATCTGCTACTTCAAGATTAAAATCTTTAACAGCCATAACTCCGCCTGGATAACTTTTGCATATGTTCTTTAATGATAAACTTGCCATTTTAAATATCCTCCTAAAATTTTGTACATATCCTTTATTCTTGTACAATTACTATATTCGTATGATACACCATTTAACTTACAAGTACCATATCCCATTTTAACAAAATAGAAAATTCGCTTTTGTATAATTTGTATATCTGAATAGAAAATAAGTAGATTTACCGATAATATATTAATATTTCGTTTGCCTTACTGTCTATATTCAATAAAACCTTCTCCCATAACTTCTCTCACATCACTTACAATTACAAAAGATTTTGGATCGATTTTCTGTGAAATCTCAATTATTCTTACAATTTCTTTCTTTGACACAACACAAAACAGCATTTTTTTATCTTGGTTTGAATACATTCCAGTAGCACTTACTCCAGTGACACCTCTGCCAATTTGATTCATAACCGCATCTGCAATCTCCTCATACCGATCCGAGATAACATAAGCCATCTTTGCAAACTTAAGTCCTTCGAGAATTCCATCCGAAATTTTAGCCGTAATAACAACAGCAATCATTGCATATAAAGCGTTACCTAAACCAAATACAATCGCTCCTGCTAGAATAATCACTCCATCTACCACGCCTAATATCTGTGGTATGGATATATGTTTCTTCGTGGTATGAATAACTGTCGCCAGTAAGTCAGTACCACCCGTAGAAGCTTGTGATGAAAATACCAACCCAATTCCGACACCACCTAAGACACCTCCCATTATGGAAGAGAGCAACATATCATCTAATTTTAAATCAAAAATTGGAATAACCATTAAGGTGAGTACAAAAACAACGGTACCAAATAAGTTCGTAATTAAACTTCTAATCCCATTTATCTTCGCTGCAAGGAAAAACAAAGGGACATTACATATTATAGTAAATGCCCATACCGGGAACCCACCAGTTATAATTCCTTGCGTTAAATATTTTACAATAATAGCAAGTCCGGATACCCCTCCGGTTACCAGTCCCAACGGCTCATAAATTAGATTGACGGAAAGTGCCATTAATATAGATCCCAATATAATTATAGAATATTTTTTTAAAATTGGGAAAAGCCCATTTTTTTTATTCATTCATTCACTCCTTATAAAGAAGCATATATCATCATTTGTATGGTATACATAACTTCCTTCGTTTATGCATTTTAGCCTTTTTACTAACACACTTAAGGTAACAATTTGAACGCCCTTATTTACCGATTAGCTGACTTAGCTGTTGTTGAATAACCGTTGACTCAGTCATATACCCATTATTTGTGTTCGTTCCCTTAATCACCTCAAAATGCAGGTTATCCGATTTAATTTCGTGATAATATTGTACTAAACTTAATTTATCTTTTAATTCCAGGTTAGATAAAGCTTTAGAATAGTTTTTATTTATATAATTCTTTAAATCATCTTCCGTTTTCAAATTATTCAATGATTTTTGATAATTCCACTTAAAAACATATTTCATGACCGAATCATTATTATCATTTTGTTTTACTGTTTTCTCCAAAAACATATCTTTATAAATATCACTAGGTATTACTGTATAATAATTGATTTTGGAATCCAAAATACCTTCAATAATTCGTACTCCATCTTGTGCTGATTTTTTAAAATCGATGTAATCCGGCATAGCAGAAAGCTTCATGATCTGTGGCATCTCTGGGTTACTCAAAACCATCTTTTGATATATTGCTGGTGCCATTGTTATCTGCATTCTCACCGGCAAGGTAAGATATGTAATCTCCTTCTTATTGCAGTTTAATATCTCAAGTACAACTGCTTCAATTTCATTCGTTTGTTTATTATAACTAAACATTAAATTTTTCGACATATTATCTGAGCCAATCACAGTAACTTTCTCTACTTGAGTACTTTCCTGATATGCATTTCTAACATTTTCATTCTTAGGGTGCCAATAAAGCATTACCGTGTAATAGCTTATGAATCCAGCCGTAATTAACAATAATACTATAATCATTGATCTTAGAAAAATATTAATAAATAGTTTTTTCTTATTAAGTTTCATAATCGTCTCCATTCCGTCGCCAGTGGGCGGCACTGACACTTGCCTCCATGCTGCTGCATAAAAGACTTCCACTTCACTATTTTAGCACACAGCTTAGCGCATATCAATGTAACTTTCTGTGTGATTTCTTTATTACATACGCAATTTGTGGTATACTATTTCCATAAATGTTATGCTAATAGGATGTTTATTCACCCATATTTGGAGGCGTTCTGAGAAATATTATTTTATAAAGTTCCACTAATGACGTCTACACTCGTACCTAGTGGCATTCTTATAAATACAGTAACCTAACCTATTAATTAAATTTACATCCCGGTTTGTAGTCATTAGCTATCCATACAGTAAATGAATGAATATATATGCGCACAGATTCATTTTCCACTAACTTGAACTTATAACACACTAATTTCAAATGAAAGGAAATATACCACAAGTATTCAAACTTGTTGGTATCAGGTGACTTCAATGAATAAAAAAACAGTTCTTATTACGGGTTCCTCACGCGGTATAGGAAAAGCAATTGCAGTTAAATTTGCGAAAAAAGGGTATCATGTAATTATTAATTGCGCTCATAACGAAGAAGTTTTATTAAAAACAAAAGCTGAAATTGAATCCTATCAGGTATCTTGTCATGCCTATCTGGGTGATATGGGCAATTATGATACTGCGAAGGAACTATTCCAGCAAATCAAAAAATTATATGGCCATGTAGATGTACTTGTTAATAATGCAGGTATCTCCTATGTCGGTCTTTTTACTGACATGACTCCAGAGGATTGGAATCGCGTAATCACTACAAATCTGAATTCAGTATATAACTGTTGTTCTCTTGCTATACCTGAAATGATAAAAAACAAGTACGGAAAAATCATTAATATATCCTCCGTATGGGGCAATGTCGGAGCTTCCTGCGAAGTAGCCTATTCTGCTTCCAAAGGAGGTATGAATTCATTAACCAAAGCATTGGCCAAGGAACTTGCTCCCAGCAACATTCAAGTCAATGCAATTGCTTGCGGTGCAATCGATACAGAGATGAATCACTTTCTTGCGGATGATGAGCTGATGCAATTAATCGATGAAATACCTGCTAGCCGCTTAGGACGCGCCGAAGAAGTTGCCGACCTAGTTTATCACTTAGCCTACAAAAACGAATACCTAACCGGACAAATTATTGGACTAGATGGTGGGTGGATTTAACTATTTGTTTTTATTTGAATCAGCAAAATGTTGTATCGTAGCAGAAAGTGCAGCAGATACGAATACAGCTGTAAAAGTAAATCCCGATAAGATAATTACTATAGATAACGCCTTTGTGGATTCTAGAAGCGGATATAGATCACCATACCCAACAGTAAAGAACGAAATCACTACAAAATACAAGGCATCACCCCAAGATTTGATTGTTCGACTGTAACATAACGTGGGGTAAACGGATTGTATTTCGTAAACTAAATTACTGAGGGCAATGATTGCAAAGCTAGTATTGATAATCGCCAAACTCCATATGCTCTTTACGAGTATTTTCTTATTTAATATAGTCCATATAATACGGCCAATACCCAATATATTTACAACATATAAAACTGCACTAATCCATAAGAAGCCTTTTGGATAACCAATATTATTTTGATATATTTGCAAAAACAGTACAGAACAGGACAGAATGGAGTAGATTAAAATACAATTAACCATTCTGTCTTTCATATGAACAATCTCTTTTACAATAACAACAAAGAAAAAATAAAAAACATATAAGAACATTAAAAATACCAATGCAATAATGATTGATAATAAAATACGAAATATTACGAACCCATCACTTTCTTTTCTATATACCATAAACCCAACTGCGAATCCAATAATACCATGAAAAACTACAAACGGAATCCATACAATTGGTTTTATTTGAATATCGGTAGGTTTTTTCCCTCCAACCGATGAAATGTATTTCATAAGAGATTTTCTGCTGTCCCAAATAATTCGAATAAAATACAACAGCATGCTCATCGTAATCAGTAAGATAAATATATCATCCATATGCCCATCTCCTAACATATCCTGGTGTCAAAATCTTCGTTTATCTAAATCATTTTAAAAAACACACCTGAGTTTTTAAATCGATTCATCTCGAACTGCCTTGACAGGCAAATCTTTACGGTTAAATTTTACTTCAGAAATAAATAACCCTGCAAAGGTTAACAACGATCCTATAGCAGCTAACCTTGTTAGTTTCTCATGTAACACAATAACCGATGTCATAATCGTAATTGCAGGACCAATATAGATATAGACACTTGTTTTTACTGCTCCCAGTATCTTTACCGCCAGATTCCATGTAACGAAGCATAATGCCGAGGCGCCTAGTCCAAGAAATATAAGGTTAAATAAATTAACCGGTTTTAACATCAGGTTAAAGTCTAATTTAAAATCCATGAATAACAAGGCCGGAAGCATAAAGAACACTCCATACAAGAAGATTCTTCTAGTAGCTAAAATCGTATGATGTCCATAATTACTTACTTTTCTAAATAATACCGAATAAAATGACCACACCAACGCAGCCAAGAATGCCAGAATATCACCTAAGGGATTTAGTTGCAATTTGGTGCTACCACTAAAACTTATCAAACAAATTCCTACCATTGCAGATATAAAACCAATAAAGAAGTTAAAATGAAGCCTATCTTCTCCCTTAACGAATATATGTGTGACAAGAGCCGTTAAAAATGGTGCAACCGATATAATGATTCCAACATTACAAACCAGTGTGTAGGTCAGTGCAATATTCTCCATCAGATAATAAAGGGTAATGCCGCACAAACCAGCTCCCGCCATTGTAAGTTCTTGCTTAAAACCATTAAATTTCATGCGATGAGGATAAACCACATATAATGTAATTAATCCAATAATAAATCGAACATATAATATTTCTATCGGAGTAAAATCTGTTAATAGGATTTTAGTAGAAATATAAGTAGTACTCCAAATTAATATTGTAATCAAGGCAGCCATATGTCCTTGCAATGTCTGGTTCTGTTTCATCGCTATTATCCCCTTCACAGTGTAAACTTATTAATAATCTCCCTTGCTTTGGTTAATCGTTCCATAAATTGTACATAAAATTCCGTCTCTGTATCAAATCGCTTAACATAAAACTGATTCAGAACATACATGATTAACTGTTTAATCTGTTGTTCTTCCTTCGCACTCTTGATCAAACTTTCTACATCATTTAAAAAATAATGCCAATCTATAATAAATTGTTTGTTTTGATCACTATTTGGTGTATCAATCCAATTTATAATTTTTGTTTTTGTAGAAGAAGTATTATCACATTCCCGAACCTGTAAAAAGTACTTAAAATCATGATTATCATAATACCTTCCCAACGGAAATATTCTACATATTCCAGGTCGAAGTGTATGTATGCTACATTTGCCATTCTCTAGTAGAAAGGCACAAGATTCACTCGCTCCTACCATCTTTAGATTCGGCAGTATAACCCCATCAACCATATTCAATTCTAATTTATCGGTTAGTAGTTCTTCAAAGGTCTTATTCAAACCTAGTGTAATACGATATATGTCATATGGATCCAATACAATTGAGTTTCCCATTCCATGGCAACAGGAAGCGTTTCCTTTGCACCCATTACAGCTTACTTCTACAAGATCCTCAAGTTCATACAATTTGCCATCCGATATTTCCTCAAGGGTAATGTTTCTCTTCATATGAATAACCAGCCTTTCATTATTACCTGCAAACTTTGAGCCCATGACACAAAGTTTGGTGTGAATATGCTTTTCAATAATTCACACTATGTTCCTCACTATATTCCTCACTATATTCCTCACTATATTCAACCAACTTTTGAAGTCTCTAATATGCGTATTTTAACACAGCTTAAGCAAAGCATCAATTCCAAAAGCAAATTTTCCCATGTTTGCATGAAATGGATCGTGCTTTCGCTGTTATATATAAAATATATTTAAGATTGGTTAAAGTGTCATATGCTTATTTCTTTAGATATTCCTTACCTTCACTAAAACCTCTTCCTCTTACTTCACTGACACGGCTTATCATGACAAATGCATTTTCATCAATATGATGTACTAGTTTTTCAACCTTACTTAACTCTCGGTTCGAAACGATACTTAGAACAATGTCTGTCTCTTTCTCTAGATAACCTGTCATTCCATGCAACAACGTAACTCCCCTGTCAATCTCTGAGATAATGGCATCTTTTATTTCTGCTGCACGATTACTTACAACTTTAATCTGCATTTTATTGGTACCGAGCATTAAAAGCTTATCTATTATGATGGTATAGGTTAACACTAAAACAATTCCATAAAGAATCTTTTCTTTATCATTTGAAAATGATTGCAACGCCAATATGATGCAATCTGCTATATACAAGGTTATTGATATTGGGATACGTGTGTATTTTTTTAGAATAAGCGGAGGGATATCCATACCACCCGTGCTTGCACCTGCTCGGATGACAAGTGCAATTGATGTCCCGATGCAAATTCCTCCAAAAAGTGTACATAGAAAAATATCATCAGTTAAAATATAACTGCCTGCAGTTTTATGTAACAGCGCCAATGCAATTGGATAACAAAATGTGCTGATCAAAGTAGTCAGTGCAAATTTTCTACCTAGCGCATAATATCCCAATAAAAACATAATCACATTAAATCCTAGTACAAACAAGGATACCGGAATTCCAAAGAATTGATTTAGAAATAATGCAATTCCGGTTGTACCACCAGTAATTAGACCAGATGGTATTATGAAAAACACTACACCTACCGCATAGAGAAAGTTTCCAAACAATATCATTATTAGATCAAATAGCATTCTTTTTTTCATATAATTATTATTCCTTTCAAAACTTACAAACTTTGTTATGCAGGATCTAAGCTGCGTGTGAAAATTACGATTAATTATTACACTTATCTCTTGTAACCAACCTTTGTATTATACTAATTAAATCATAGACCTTGGTACATTCTGTTTAAATAGGCAATGACCTTCCATGATACAAAAAACACGTCTGTTAAGATTTTCCCTAACAGACGTGGATCAAGGCAATTGCCTAATACTTTTTTATTTATGATGTTTATTTATTTATATCATAAACATTCAAGAAACTCAATCTTAATTTTTTACTTAATCACCATATTATTGCATAGGGAGATTTCTAATCATCTAATATATTCTATAATCTCAATTTTTTGTTTTTTTCTTGGTTGTAGTTGAAAGAACATTACTATATGTTCCATAGTATTTTTTTCCTTTTATGATCTTGTATGCCCTTACTTTAAATTTATAATCTTTTCCTGATGAAAGGTTATAAATTGTAGTGGCTAATGTTGCTGAATGTCGATTTGTCATAACCTTTACCCATTTTGAGGTCTTGTATTGATAAATGTCATAGCCTGATACCCCAGGATTTTCTTTCCAATGGAGTCTTAAGGATGAAGTTGCAATAGAAGCTGCATATAGCCCGGACACCTTAGGTACATTTATTTTACAACTAACGATACTACTTGTTTTCGCTTTAACCTTTTTATTTGAGCCCTTAGCTTGGATTTTATAATAATATGTTTTTCCATATGCTACAGATTTATCTACCCACGTTAAGGTCTTTCCATTTGTTACCGTCCCTACCTTCATATAGGTTCCGGTTTTGCTCGTAGAGCGATAAATATCGTATCCATTTGCACCGGCTACCCTATTCCAGCTTAGTTTTGAAGATGTACATTTATAGCTTGCTGCTTTAATACCTTTTGGCGCTGTTAGACTTGGCATTTTATCAGATAAAATATACGATGAGTTATGGCTAATGTTATATTCCGCATACCCGTCCTCTGCACAATCCACTTCAGTATCTAAAACTTCAGCCGCAGTACTATAATATGAAAGTATTAAATCGGATGTCACTTTAAACTTCTCTTTTAAATAAGCATTATTTATTCTCATATCTACAGCACCCGGAAGAACACCGTTACGAGCATAGTTCATTAAAAGAATATAATCATCATTAGAATATCCAAAATCAGAACCCTTTCGTTTATATATATCAACGTTTAAGTCTATCGTTTTACATTTATTAAGTGCTACATCTTTTCCGTTAAATACCCACTGAACATCTTGATTTTCAAATACAACCGTTTTATTCTTTCCGGCAATCGCTTGAAAAATCGATATATCTGCTTTATTATAATAACGATAATCCAATACTGCTGTTTGCCCTTCTTTCATAGCATTAATTGCATTTACTGCTGCTTTAACATTAGCTGTCGCCCCATAATATACCATATCAAATGCGCTTGTAACAGTAATTTTTGCATCTACAAAACCATCAATATCATTTAATAAACTGTCATAATATCCACTTCCTTCTCCTGATGGTGAAGAGATACCTATCGACAAAATATGAAATGTTCCTTCTCCCCAATAAGGGTCAACGGAAAACTTAATCGTATAGGTACCACTGTATATGGGCTGCTTCGAGTACCATATTAACGTATGCAGTTCTCCTTTATCATTAACCAAAGTGATATCTATCCAATCCACACCATATTGATCGGATGTAATTGTCATAGGGACTTCTAGAAGATCAGGTGTCTTAATTATCGTATCCTTGAAAACAATTTTACTTATAGTAGGTGCTTTACTCTCTACATAAGCTGCCTTAGTAACAACCATCTTTTGAGTGAATTTATTCCAGTTAGTTGAATCAGAGTTATACTCAGTATAATTCGAATCAAAATCTTCTATTGTAACAGATACCAACGTATAGGTTCCAGTTCTAAACATATTTTCACTGCCTGTTTTAAGCTTATAATTTCCTGTATGTAATTCTGTACCATCAGGTCTAATATAGTTAGTACCCCAAGCGACATTATAATCTTTACCTTCATCATTTTGAAACCTAAACCAAATGTTTGAAACGCCAATACCATTTTCTACTAAATCCACAGAAAAATCCATTCCATCTGTAGATAAATCCACATTATTTGCATTATTTATAATAAGACTTTTTATCTGAGGAGAAGTCACATCCGTCGTCAAGGAATGCGTTATTGTGATTGCCTTAGTGGAATTCTTTAAACATTCCGGTTCGTCTTTGACTGAGTAATTTGTTGCATTACCATTGACATCAGTCAAATAAACACCTATTAACAAATATTTTTCTTTATAAAATCCTGTATCCTCAAATGACAGCGTCGTCGTTGTTTTCCCAGAATACAATAGCAGATTATCATCATCTTTCATATATGATATTTGTTTCATTTTACCGGTTTCTTGCCCTACAAAGCGTAAATAAATACAATTAACACCTACTCCATCTTCTTTAAGATCAAATGTTATCGTCATATCTTTTTCAGCATCAAGATTATTTGCATTCGCTATAGTAAATCCATTTAAAACAGGTGCAGTTTTATCAAATCCTGTATCTGCTTGTACAAATACTGGCGAACTCATTGTTTGTTCAAATAATAAAAATGCTATCATTACCGTTATTATTATCTTATTTAACATTGCTTTTGTCATTAGTTATCTCTCCATCTCTCCGTATAACGTAAATCCACCATATTCAAACAAAAATGTAGTCAGATAATTACCCTCTGTTTCGTAATTTTCTTTACCTATTATCTTAATATTTGAAACAGTTGATTTTATTTGGTGTCTATTCTATATTAAACTTTTAATATTTTTTAGTAACAGTAACATTGTATCATGCATGGGTAATATTGTCATTATTTAATGTGTTTTTTATTGTCTTTTTATGGTCTTTTTTATTATTTGTCTAATACTATTAACATTGTTTGCTTAAGTTAAAAACTTTAATATATCTACATTAATAATTTTGGTATATCCTATATTAAAATTGAAAGATTGATTTCAAATAACAATTATTGTATGATGAATAATATTAACCAATAATAAAATGGAGGAAATAGCATGGGGACAGCATTTAATTATCAGAATTACCTAGTAAGAAGAAAAGTATTTACGTTTTTTGGGGCGAAATTTCATGTTTACAATGCAGACAAAGAACTTGTTTTATTCTCTAAGCTGAAAGCGTTTCGTTTGAAAGAGGATGTACGTTTATTCACAAACGAGAGTATGTCCGAGGAACTTGTTAATATTCATGCAAGAAAAGTTTTAGATATTTCCTCAATTTATGATGTATCTGATTCTCAGACCGGATTAAAAATCGGAGGTTTGAAACGAAAAGGATTAAAATCAATCTTGAAAGATGAATGGTTAATTCTTGATATCAATGATCAAGAAATCGGCGTGATCCAGGAAGACAGCATGGGACTTGCTTTAATAAGAAGATTTTTAGTGAATTTAATTCCACAGAGCTATAATGTTTACATAGATGGAAGATTAGTAAGTATCTTCAAGCAGAAATTTAATCCCTTTATTCTTAAACTAAATTTAGATTTTTCCCCTGATAGTGAAGGTGTCTTTGACAAAAGATTAGGTATTGCGGCTGCTATCATGTTAAGTGCTATTGACGGAAAACAAAATTAATTTTTATCTGTCCTTTGTGGAATGTAAAGTGCGTTTACTAAAGTTGTATATGCTATAAAGTCTATAGGGTCATCATTTCATGGGGTAAACCATGGAATGATGACCCTATAATATTGTTCCTATAATATTGTTCCTATAATTAAAGTACCTCTCATGTTTCGTTCATTAATTTACCTAGCAAGCTCATGTTATTGTTAATTTATTTAAACTATAAATAATCATTTTATAATAGGCAAAGTAAACGTGATCGAAAATCCCTCATCTCCATTTGCGAATATAATCCCATTGTGCCCCTGAATAATATCCTTGCAGATTGCCAGCCCAAGACCGGATAATTTTCTGCCTTGGTCTGAGGTATAAAATGGTTCAAAAACCTTATCAAGCATGTTGTTTGCTATACCAACTCCATTATCCCTTATTTTTATCCATATCTGTTGTTCGTTTTGTATTGCACTTACTTTAACAACCAAGTTAGAGGTGTTAGCATGGCGGATGGCATTTCCGATGATATTGGCAAATACTCTTCTTAACCTACCTATGTCAACTGCTACTTCTACTTGCTTTGGAACAAGGTTTTCAATATAGAATTCCACATTGCGCTCCTGTAATTGTTGCTCATATTCGTCCTTAAGCATATGAAACAAATACTCTACAGAATATGTCTGTATCTTCCATTCCCCATCCATTTTATTCACAATATAATCATCAAACTCCTCAACAATCCCTTCAATATCCTTCGATTGATTATGGATTATATTGATGTACTTATATTGGCGCTCTGGCGGTAAATCCTTTTTTAATAAATTTTCCGAATAACCCATTATCGAAGTGAGTGGTGTCTTTAAATCATGTGATATCGAAGCTATCATACGGTCCTGTACTTTTTTTTCTTCATGCAGACGGCGTATCAGTTCATGAAATCCTTTCTGTAGCATTCCTATTTCATCTTTTCTGATTTTATTATTGGAACGTCGTAATGCTAGGAAATCTGTAAAATCAGCTTTATATCGTCCCATTTCTTTACTAAGCATTACTAATGGTTTCGCATAATTAAAATACAAAAGTGTAGTAATAAAAAGTAACATTAAGAATACAAAAACCATTTCAAAACTTAAGATATCATTTACTATTTTTACATTTTGAACATTGACAAAGCTTCTAGCCCGTTGGCATGTCAGAAGATAATAATTATTATCTAGCTGTATCGCCTGCGAGTATGAAAATACTACCGGTATTTTATCATCAATCCGAAAATGATACTCTTGTGTATCACCTATTTTATTTAATGTAATTTCTACATTTTTAGATTGTGATATGTTCTCCAAATATACTTTTGCATCATCTAACCCTTTACCATCTAATTGTTGTTTCGCTTCCGTTGTAATTGTTTCAATATTTTTCTGCCCTTGAAGTAAGCGATTATTCAGCTGATCCGATAAGTAGTAGCGGTAAAAGAATACAAATATTGCAATATTAACGATATAAATAAGCAAAATAAGAATAGGTATTTTCCATTTTATACTCATAATTTATTCTCCATGAGGGTGAACCAATTTATAGCCCACACCCCAGACTGTTTTTAAATATTCTTGGTTTTGATCAATTTTATCTCTTAAGTTTTTAATCGTGACGGTAACCGTCCCAACATCTGAGTAATCAGATCCCCACACTGCATCAAAAATCTGTTCTCTTGTCAAAACCTTTCCTATATTACTGCAAAAATAGATTAGTAGTTGAAATTCTCTAGTAGAAAGATCGATACGCTTATTGCTGTGATAAACTTCATAATTTTCAGGGAATATCCGTAGTTTACCTATCGCAATAACATTGTCCTGATTGCTTTTGCGTCGTTCCCTACGAATATGCGCCTTTACCTTTGCTACAAGTTCTTCAACAACAAACGGTTTCGTAATATAATCATCGGCACCAATTTCAAGTCCAAGAAGAGTATCAAATGTCCGGTTCTTCGCTGTTACAAATATAATTGGGCAGGATACGATATCTCGAATTTTTCGGCACGTCTCCATACCACCCATCACAGGCATCATTACATCCAGTAAAATCAGATCAAATTGCTGCTTGTGAATATGATTGATTACCTCAACACCATTACTAGCGACCACTGTATTAATTCCCTCATCTTCAAGTGAATCTGAGATAAGAGAAGCAATAGCAACCTCATCATCTGCCACTAAAACAAGACTCATATCATTCCCTCCTTACTAATCATCTATCATAAAATCTAGAGTTTCTCCATATCCACTTGTCAGCTGTAACCTTTCGTTCAAAGCTCCTTTAAGTTGGTCTATATTTTTGTTTCGTATTATTTAAACGTTTTTATTTGACAATTATGTTTTACAAATACTTATTCTACACTCTTTAACGCCTCTACCATAACAATCTTCTTTATCTTACCCTTTGTAAGAAAATTGGCTATTACAACAAAGAGGACAATAAGAAAAACAGCAAATACAACATGCAAAGGACTAACCAATGAGGGTAGTATCAAATCACCTGTAGAAATAACCTGTATTAAATTACGATACAGAATAATTCCTAATGGAACCCCAATTACACTTCCAACTCCTGCTAATATAAGATTTTCCGTAAATACAAGCTTTTCCGTCTCCTTTCGATAATACCCAAGAACCATTAAAGTAGCTAACTCTCGTGTACGCTCGAATATATTAATGGAGGTAATGTTATAAATAACTGTAATCGCTAAAATCCCTGCTGCAATACTTATAATAAAAATTAATGTATTTAATATATTAATCGTTTCTTTGCTCCTCTTAATAATATTATCCTTCGTATCCACGCTTTTTACAATATCATTTTTCTCCAAGCTTGATACTAGTTGATTCGGTTTTTCCGTTGTCATTAAAAGCGCAGTAGTCTCTGTATCCATTCCACAAAACTCTGCCTGAGTAAAAGAGGTGTATATTGTCTTACCAATATACTGAACCGCAATATCTGATACTGTAAATTCATAGATCTTTTTATCATACAAGAACTTTATTTTATCTCCTACCTTAATGCGATATTTATCAGCCAAACTTTTGGGTATGACCACACTAGATTTTTGAAACCTGATCTCTTGTTCGTGAATATCGTAAAGTTTTATAAGTTTAGATTTTTCCTCCACCAACTGAAGGCTTATATCTAAATCTGTATTCATATGCATACTTCCTCGAAAAGTTTTGGTGCGCTCAATATTATCCACAGGCTCAGAAAAAACCAAAGAATTAATATCTTTTACCGGGTCCTTATATTTTACAGACACATCATAACCCATTCCTTTTACAGTAGTGTCGACTACCTGATTCACTGAATTTTGAAGTGAAAGTCCTGAGATCAACAGCATCATACTACCGATAATACCGACGGAACTTAATATAATTCTGGTTTTAGCAAGAAAAATATTTCTTGTAATTAACTTAGTAGAATATGATAATCTCTTCCATAGAAATGTCCAACGTTCCAATAAAATTTTCTTTGTTTTCTTAGGTGGTCTCGGTCTCATTCCTTGAGCTGGTGATTGTTTTAACACTCGTTCCACTGCTATTAGGGCAGCAATAACACTAAATACAAAGGCAATCAGGAAAGTGGCAACGGTAAGCTGAAAAAAGATTGGTACATTAACAGTAGGGAGTGAAAATCGCATGGTGAGCGAACGTAGTAACAGCTTTGGAATGAAACGATTACCAATCACTGTGAACCCAACTGACCCTAGAAGTGAGGCCAGCACCGCATACACAATATATACGCTTCGTATTTTCCCTTTGGAGACCCCTATCGCTTTAATTACAGCTATTTGAGTTCTATCATTTTCAACCGATTTCATCATTGCAATTAGAGTTATAATTGCAGCTACCAAAAAGAAAATAATCGGAAAGATCTTCGAAACCACCTTAATCGGATCCAATGCATTCTGCAACATTGTATAGCTGATATTTTCTTCTCTTGTAATAAAGCGAACAAATTTACTATTCTTCTCCATGCTTGCTTTTAAAGCGTTAATATCGGTGGTTTTCACCAAAACCTCTTGATAATAGGTTGGAATTTGCTCCAACTCTTCTTCGACCTTTTGCTTGTTTTCAATGAACTGATTTTGCTTATCAATGTAATTCTGTTTTGCATCATTAAAGTCCTTGTCAGCTTGATCAAGTTTTTTGTTAGTATCTGCTTTCTTCTTTTCAAATTTATTAATACCAGCTTGGTATGCCGCGAATTTTTCATCTATTTGCTTTTGGCCTTCTGCTATTTTCTTAATACTGTCTGATTTCTTCTGATCAATTATCTTCTGTTGAGATAGTATCTGATTGTTTTTTTCATATAATGCTTTATACTGTGTTTCAAAAAATGCATCCTTGGAAATCTGTTCCTGTTGACTAAGGAAACTCCGAATTGCAAGATATTGCTGATGCTGCAAATCAAGCTCTGTCTTAGAACGGTTGATAGTGTTCTTGGCCTCGTCTATACTCGTTTGTGCCTTATTAATCTCCTCTGTTAGCTTTTCTGATTGTTTGTTCAGATTAGCCTGAGCTTTGTCTAAAGTATGCTTAGATTCTTTCAGCTTTTTTTGTGTAATAGCAAAACTTTCATTAACCTCTCTTCGCTTCTTCGATAGGTCTTCTTTCTTTTGCTCTAGGGTATCATTTCCTTTTGCCAATTCACCTTCCGAGTCAGTCAACTTCTCTTTTGCATCCGTTTTCCTGGCATTATAATCACTCGAATTTCTAATCAATTCCACTAAGGTATCTGAGGTTACAAACGCAATACCGAAATTTCGATTATTAGCAGCTCCTCCTGTTGAATCTTTCGCTTTATAGGCATATTCAGGACTTTCGCAAATACCTGTTACCGTAAATTTAAAATTTTTGTTATTAACCATTATCTGTAATACTTGTCCAATCGAAATATTATTGGCTTTCGTATAACCTTCATCAAGAATAACTTCAAAATTATTCTTGGGCATATGTCCTGTGATTAGATAGGGCTTGTTAATATCACTAAAACTGTGCAATCTCAAAGTAGTATCATTACTGCCTACTGTATAAAGCAGTTCAGAGGTGTATCGTCCTTCCAGAGTTGCATTCGGGTTTTCACTTTTCAACTCCTCTAGTTCTTCGGGGGAAATCCCTTTCCAATAGGTCCATCCATCGGCAAGATTTTGTTCTGAATAATAGTTATCAACAAAGCGATCCAATCCTAGTATCGCTCCAAACATACCTCCAAACATAATAGAGCCAACGGCTAAAATAAGCACAATTGATATAAATTGGCCTATATTGTGACGAATATCTCTAAGCAATCGAATTAGAAGTTTTTTCATTACCATTCCAACTCCTTTACACTGGCCTTATGCTTATTTTGCGTAACACTTTCTATTTTACCACTTTTTACCTTTATAACAACGTCTGCCATTGGTGCAATTAACGAATTATGTGTAATTAAAATTACGGTTTTGCTAAATTCTTGATTGATCTCTTCCAATAGCTGTAAAACCTTTTTGCCTGTAACATAATCAAGTGCCCCCGTGGGTTCATCGCAAAGCAAGAGCAAAGGGTTCTTAGCGATTGCTCTTGCGATAGCCACTCTTTGTTGCTCTCCACCGGATAATTGTGTTGGGAAATTATTAACCCTATCTATTAGTCCTACCCTATCTATTATATCTCTTGGATTGAAGGGATCTGTGCAAACATCTGCAGCAAATTCAACATTTTCAAGTGCAGTTAGGTTAGATATTAAATTATAAAATTGAAATACAAATCCAATTTTTTCCCTTCGGTATTTTGTCAGCTGTTTTTCGTTATACCTCTCAATATTTTTATTTTCTACCAGAACTTCTCCTGTAGATGCATGATCCATACCTCCCAATATGTTCAATATGGTAGATTTGCCCGCCCCTGAAGCTCCAAGGATGACTACGAATTTACCCTCCTCTATTTCAAAATTAACACCTTCAAGTGCACTGATTTCTACTTCTCCAACCTTATATTTTTTTGTTACATTTTTAAATTCAATCATTTTTGACATAAAAAAACACTCCTTTACTATTTTCTATTATAATATACGAAAATAATAAAGGAGTAAGTGGATAAAAATTAAGAAAAATTATGAGTTAGTTACTTATTTGCATATACTTGATCCAAACACCATCCCTGTCTCTAGCCCACATGAGCGCTATATATGAAGATGCGCAGATTGTCTCCTAGCGGATGCCCTATCTCATCGTTTCGTAAGAAACAATTGATATTCACCATGAAAAGTGTTATGCTACCCTTGGCAATCACAATGAATGTCATTTTTACCAACGAGTTAATTCGGAAGCAAAATTGGAAGATGATATATGGAAGAGCTTATTTTTAGAGGCTCTTTTTTAGTGATAAAAGCGTTAAAAGGTTGAATGGAATATTTTCAACCATTTCATTGAAACCTATTTATTATGATAAATTGGGGATCAAAAATTGAAAGGCACGGGATTATCTATGATAAAGATTGAAAACTTATCCTACTCATATCCACAGAAGGATTTATATAACAATATTTCATTTACAATAGAGGATGGGCAGCATTGCGCTTTCATCGGAACAAGTGGCAGTGGCAAAAGCACACTGGCCGATATTATTATGAATCCGGACCGATATATGTATGACGGAAAGTTAGAGATAGATTCCGATAGTAGAATTGGATATGTGAGTCAGTTCTCTCAGGTTGACAAATCAAAAGAGATTACTGTTTTTGAATATATCGCAGAAGAATTCATCAAACTACAAAGCGAATTAACCGCTATTTGCATCGAGATGGAAACCTCTAGCGATCTGGATCCTTTACTAGAAAAGTATCAGCTTACGCTGGATGCCTTTCAAGCGATCGGTGGAGATGATTTTGAACGTAACATTCGTAAAAATCTAAATTTAGCAAACTTAACAAAGCTTGAAAACCTGATGGTATCAAAGCTAAGTGGTGGGGAATTCAAACTTGTTCAAGTAATTAAACAAATGTTGACTGCACCTGATTTAATGATTATGGATGAGCCCGATGTTTTCCTCGACTTTGAAAACCTGAATGCACTTAAAAATCTGATTAATTCGCATAAAGGAATTATGCTAGTAATTACCCATAATCGTTATCTATTAAATCATTGCTTTAATAAAATTATACACCTAGAGAATAAGGAGCTCCAAGAGTTTGACGTAAGATATATTGATTATAACTTCACCTTGCTTCAGACTAAAATCGAATTACTAGAACTATCTGTAGCTGACACAGAGGAGCTCGAGAGAAATGAGGTCTTAATTAATAAATTAAGATCTGTGGCTTCGGTCTTTACTGAGGCTTCCAGAGGAAAATCTCTAAAAGCAAGGATTAAAATCAAAGAAAGATTAGAAGCGCGTAGAATTAAAGCTCCTTTTGTGGAGATTAAACAGCCAGATATTAATTTCCTAACAGACAATGTAGTTGATGAAGCAATTGCTTTAAAAGTCACCAATTACAGCGTCGCTTTTGACGATCTCCTACTACAAGATGTGAATCTCGAAGTAAAAGCCAATGACAAAATTGCTATCATCGGATCGAATGGTACAGGGAAAACTACCTTACTCCGTGAAATTTATCACAACAACCACGCATCCATTGAAATAAATGAAAACACAAAAGCAGCTTACTTATCCCAGCTGCAAGGAGAAATGCTGAATGAATCCAATACAATTCTAAATGAGTTCTTCGATATAGGCTTTCAAACCAATCACGAAATTCAGGAATATGTGGCTAATTATGGATTTGAGGAAGAAGTTCTGAATCAAAAGATAGAAGCGTTATCCGGTGGGGAGAAAAACATACTTCAACTAGCTAAAATTGCTGCCACCAAAACAAACCTGTTACTTCTTGATGAGCCGACCAGCCATCTTGACACCTATTCCCAGATTGCTCTTGAAAATGCCTTGAAAAATTATAAAGGCGCAATAGTAATGATTTCTCATGATTTCTATTCAATCGTTAACTGTATGGATTATGTTTTAATCATTGAAGATAAAACCATTAGAAAAATGAGCATCCGAAAATTCAGGAAGATGATTTATGCAAGTCATTTTGATAGAGATTACTTGGAAACCGAGCAAAAGAAAAAAACAGTTGAAACAAAAATCGAATTAGCATTACAAGATAATGATTTTACACTGGCTCACGAGCTGTGCGAGGAATTGGAATCGTTGATTAAATTACTCTAAAGTGGTGATTTTAAAAGACAACCTCCTTATTGCAGTGCCTACAACATATCAGAATTTATCTATGATGAACGCAAAAAGTAAGCAACGATTTTAGGAACACAAGCGTCCCATATGAATTAAAATTAAAATGCCTCAAAGCAAGTGAAATGTATACTGACCCGCATATGTTAGAATTTTAGGTCTAACTTATTGGGATCACATCAGTGTGAACCGCTCACTTTGAGGCATTTTTTGAACCATATGATTTAGTGATTAGTTTATTTCACTTTTATAGATACAACACTTGAATAATCACCAAACACTATAGAATTACCACTTATTGTATACGTCCTTACCTTAAAATAATAAACTTTATTAGAAATAAGCCCTGTTTTTTTAAAGGATAATTTGGAAGCATCTAATGAAGATATCTTAATATATTGTCCATTCTTGGAGGTAGCCATATAAATCTCATAACCACTTGCTCCAGTGACCTTATTATATTTAATCGTTGCCGTTTTCTTTGAGGAGGTTATGGTAGGTTTCACAACCGCAGGTTTAATATTAAAAATCTTAGTTATCTTTCCAGTATAATTTCCAATTCCCGTTATTGTGATTCTTGCAATCCCTGGATTCTTATTATTACTATAACTAATTGAATAATTGATAGGATTAATTATGTATATGCCATTCTTTAATACAATCGTTGGTTTTTTGAGCTTACCGTCATAAGTAAAGTTAGTGGTTGTTAACGTGGCAACCATGGAATTTATGGATTTCGGTAATATCTTTATGTAAACAGCGCCTTGAAGTGTTTCATAATTGGTCTTGGTGACTTTGTAATAGACTTTGTAAATACCCGCCTTTGTATACTGAGGTTTTGTTATTGTATATGTTTTATTATTCGTGCTATAAGTTATGATTGCTCCTGATGGAAGTTTTACATAAGTAGTATGTTTATTACCATCGTAGGTTACAGCGGCACCGGCAACCGTTACTCCTAGTAATGGTACATCTTTTCTGTCAAATTCACAGATGTATCCGATATCCAAAACTGCATTTTTAACATCATTCCATTTTCCATTAGTCAAAACAGCCACATAATCTTCGTTATTTAAACTGTCATTCGGCTCACCTGGTGACCAATTATTATATACAACAGTTCCACCTGTTACCCACTTAAAGGTATTTTCCTTCACGGCATCGCTTGCACCGATGTAATATCCCCCTCGTGCTTGATTCTTAACTAAGGTATTAATTACATCTTGCTCTGTTTGCGAAGTGATCGTTACCAAATGACCACCTGATTTAGTGCATTCTGCTTTGGCCTGTTCCCAGGTTAATGCATCATTATATAATACATAGGTATGCCCTAAAGCATGAATCTTCTTTACCATGGCTTTAGAATTTGAGAGCGTGACCGCTGTCAGGTAATAAACGGAGTAATTACCCTTCGCATCATATGCATAGATATGCGTATTATATTTGCCTTTTTCTAAGTTATGATCTTTGTCTTTTACCGTAAAGGTTACAGTATTGCCTCTTATGGAACCGCTTACAGCGCCATTATTAACCCAATCTGATGCTAGATCATCTTGATCGTTCTTATCCGTCCATGTGGGAAACTGAACTTTTGTAACTCCGACATTGTCTGTAATCTTGCAGGTAATCGTATATCCTGCGGATGAAACATTTGTAATCTTTACATTGGATATGACAGGTGCTTGTGAATCATTGTTTGGCACAACATTAAAATAGCTTGGGCCAATGATAGGACCTCTCGCTCCGGAACTATTATATCCTGCCATTGCAAATCTATAATTTCCTACGGGAAGTTTTATTGTTTTACTATTCCCAGTGACATAATCATCAAAGACGATTGAATTGTCGGTCGTCCTTCGTATTGTTAGTCCATATTTTACTGCATTAGCGGAGGTTCCCCAAGAGATCACAGTATCTTCTCCTTCTAGATAATCTGCCTTTGAAGTAGAGATACTAAAACTACCCGGAGTAGTGTCCCCATTTCCATCCAGATAAATATATCCAATGACATACTGAGGATATCCTGGCCATGTGTAGGCGCCAACCTCTAAGTAAGCTCGAGGTCTAACGGTATAGTGACAATATTGACAGCCGCCATAATAATCCGGTGTTCCATTCCACCCACCTTCCGTATAATAAACACTGTTATCATCAACTGCTTCTATGTATGCTACGTGTCCATAACCGCCATCTTGTGCCCATACACCAATTGAGTTGGCTCTGGGTGTTGTCCCAGTTGCATACCCTGAATTTCTCGCATTTTCTAACCATTGTCCACCATTACCCCATACAGGTAATGCTTTTCCTAATACTTCATACGTTCTTCCCCACGCATACCATGTGCATCCGACATTCGAGAATGCAACAGGATAGTAGGGATTCACTCCGCTCGTATAACCTGCGCTGTATAAATTCGCAGTTCCTGCAGCCTTGGCAGTTGGATTTTTTGCTACTCCGATTAATGCCATTGCTAATATGGCAAATCCCAGCAGATAAAAGAGCTTAATTTTTGATTTTTTGAAAGCAAACATTTTCACACCCTCCTGTTAATCATAATACTTTCTTGGAATCATTGGCCCAAATACTATAAGGCTTACAGATTTTTATCTTTTGACCATTTGCTCTGTCTAAAGCACTTAATAACAATTACTTGGCTTTGGTATGTCGATTCAACTTCATCAACTACATTAACAATACCAATTTAATAGCTTCACTAAGCATTTCTTTTTTATTATAGCAATAATCGCGCCCCTATGAGGGTGTGATCAAAATTAGGCGTCTTTTTATCAAAATTGACACTTAAAGTTTATTAATTTTCTACTTCTACTTCACTATCGTTTAAGATAAATTTTTCAGTGTTTTATTATCTTTTTACACACAATGATAGGTTAAAAATATATTAATCACCTTACATATATTACCACATTGCTTTAGTTTAGTAAATATATGTAAATACATAATACTGCTCATAATTTACAGTAAAAATAGTCTATATCACTTTCTCATAAAACAAAAACGACTTCACTTATTAACAAATAATGTTTCTCCTGAATGCTATTAATTTACAATTAAAAAAAGTCTTCGATATATATCCATTACTCTTTCAAAATCATTCTTTATACTTTAATCATTCTATTTTTTACAGGATAAAAAGTCTGATTAAATCTTACCGCTACTCCATCTGCATACCAGTATTCTCCATCCTTACATTTTGACACCTGCATATGCAAATGTGGTCTCGCCGTCAGTCCCGAATTACCCACCAACCCGATTTTATCGCCTACCTTTACATAATCTCCTTCTTTCACAAGGATACTGTTCTTTTCCATGTGCCCCATTATGATGTAGTAATCCTCTTTCTTTATAACAACATGATTACCAACCGTATATTCAAGTAATCCTTTCCCTGGAAAAGTAACGTTATTCTCAATGCCATCTTCTACCTTCACAACTACGCCGTCAACTGGACTTATGATTGTGTCATGAAAAATTGCATAATCCGCATTATTGGCACATGCAATTAATTTGGGTGTCGTTCTACTCCATGAGCCAATTTTAACAATATCTACTGCGTAACGCATTGATTTTTGTGTTTTGTGTTGACCATGTGTAGATGACTTGTAATGATAGTTCATTAACGAACTTATGTAACCGTCCCCACCTTCTGTTATCAGATATTTGCCTTTTTGAAATGGAAATGCTAGCTCCAATCTCTCTTCTGGCACTTTTGAAGCCTTTCTAATTTGACACATCTTACAACACATAAACAGTAAAGCCAATAAACTGATCACTAAAAAAAGCCAGTCATATCCCAATAATGATATACGAAAGCCTCCAATATATAATTTTACCGCTACAGTGAATGTAAAAAGAACAAGATATATCACTCTTAGCTTTTCAAAAGTAAATTCCCATGAATTGCATTGATATAAAAAACACAAAAACATAAATGCCACTGCACTAATTGACACATATACAAACAAATTCATATTATGATTTTCTATCATGCTTACCCCAGATATAATTCCTAAGGGCAATATTACACATATAAAGACTACAAGGAAAAATACTTGTTTTTTTGTAAAGAACATCTACTCACCTTCCTTTTTGTTCAAAAATTCTATTGCCTCATCTGCCCAATTAATAAAATTTTGATAGTATGATTTCCCAAGCATATTAGCTAATTGCCAATACTTTGTTCTGTTTTCATCTTTCACGATATTTCTATATTCCTCAGCATCCCTGTACATTGTTTCTATATTCGTTATTTCACTGTGGCATCTTTCTTTTAATATCTGTATCATCTTCACATTTTCTTCATCCGTATTCTCTCCTGCAAAAAACAACTGTAAAAAGAAAGGGTGTCTCAAATAAAGTTCTTCCTTCACATGGTCTTCTAGAAGCCATAGTTTTAATTCTTTTTCACCCTCTTGAGTAATATGATAGTATTTTCTATTTGGTTTTCCCTCTTGAATTTCAATTCTAGAAGACAACCATTCTTTTTCTTCCATGGTACCAAGCTCCCTGTATATCTGGCTCGTTTGCACATTCCATGCAGGTCGCAGGGATGATTTGAAGGCTTTATCTAAATCATAGCCCGTCATATCCCCGTATTTTAATAATCCTAATAATCCGTGTTTTAGTGACATATTTATTTCTCCTCGTATAAGTCAAGTACCCAAGTATCTGTACTTTATATATTTTTTACTACTTAAATCTCTCATATAATTTGTCATATCTAATTTTAAATATTCAACAAGTAGAATATAACACTATTTATATATGATGTCAATTAATAACAAATATTATTTTGAAATTATATATTTAACAACAAAAAAACCGACCTCCTATCTGTTAGATTTTTGGTCTAACACATAGGGGTCAGTTCAACATTACAGGTTTTGCAATAAATCCATACTAATATAATTAAATATTATTTCTTAACTTACATTACTCAATAATATATGCTCTGAGAATCTCGCCATAATATGCGGTATGATAATCTTTATTCGCTCCATGAAAAGAACTATCAACATCTTTCGGATAAAAAACTCTATTTGCTTCTATCAACTTGCTCTCCTCTTGCTTTTGTTTATATACAACCTTGCATTCAAGAGTTAACGGTAATTCCTTGATTGCTGGAACTGTAATACTTTCTGAAGCTTCCACAGTCAAATTGAGTTCTTTGATTTTATCTATTACGTGACCTGATTTTGTGCCGCAGACACCTAATATTTTTTTATCAAATTCACCAAGTGGTATGTTAATTGTAAATTCTCCATTTTTATCAAGCTGTTGCTTCGTAAATCGGTTCTCTCTAACGAAAACTGTAAAAATTGGTTTGCTCCATTCAATTCCTAATGTTCCCCATGATATCGTCATAGAGTTAACTTTATCCTCTGCTTTTGTTGTTAGTAAAACACCTGTCTTTAGCTCTTTCATAATCACATTAGCATAGTCAAGTACTTGTATTTCCTTTTTCATATCGATCCTCCTTAAAGATGTGTTATCCCCAAATTACATTAAATTATCATTAATATCAAGTATGCACTTTATAGTAAGCTACTATCCAAAAGGAGAGTGTAATACTTAGTAGGTTGCTTGAACAAATCCTCATGCCTACCCTCTATTTAACTATTACTGAAACAATCGAAGAATAATCTCCATAGATATAGCTTGTGCCAGTTTTCTTATATGACCGAACTTTAAAGTAATAAGTCTTTCCCTTAGTAAGACTTGTTTTCTTATAGTTAGTTGTGGTTGATGAAGCATCCTTTATTGCAGTATAGGTTCCGTTCTTAGAGGTCGACATATATACGACATATCCTGTAATTCCTGATGCTTTTGTCCATCCCACTGTTGCAGATTTTGTCCCTGCTATAACTGTCACTTTTACTTTTGTTGGCTTGATTGTAAAAGTCTTAATGATCGTACCAGAATAATTACCTTTTCCCGCTATTGTCACTTTCCCAGTTCCAACACTTATGTTTCCAGTGTATGTTACAGTATAGTCCGTGCCACTTTTTAATGTAGTTGCACCATTTTTCACTGTAACAGTCGGTTTCATAGCTCCTCCAGTATAGGTATAACTTGTCGCTGAAAGGGTTCCCGTCATTGCAGAGATACTTTTTCTTAATATTGTAAATGTTTTATTTAATGTCTCGGAATAGTTTCCTATTCCGTTAATTATAACAGTTCCGGTTCCTGCGTAAATATTGCCAGTGTATGCGATAGTATAGTCCGTACCGTTTATCAGTGTGGTTGTACCATCCTTCAATGTAACCACCGGTTTCATAGCTCCTCCGTTATAAGTATAACTTGAAGCTGATAGGGTTGCGTTCAAAACCGAGACACTTTTTCTTAAAATTGTAAAAGTTGTTTTATTATATGCTTGATTATATTGTTCTGTTTCAGGCGAATATGCTTCCACCATATATACACCGGTATTCGTTGGTTTTGCATTCAACACTTTAAACTTTGATGTTTTAGAATCATAAATGCTATAGACAAACTTAACCGCTCCCCCACTTTTATTCAATAATATCTTTGGATTTACTGGAGTTCCATAAGTAACATTATCACATGCAATTTTAATAACATTATCTATTTTACGAATTGTAAAATTAACGGTAACGGTAGTTGATAGATACTCCTCCGTTTCCTCTAAATAAGCCTTTACCGTATAGGATCCCGGTTGATTTGGTGCAACTGACTTATATGTCACGTCATCCGATCCAACCATTTTATATTGAAAATCAACTCTACCTCCACTTGTATTGTTAACTATACTTGGTATTACTTGCGTACCTATCTCTATATTGTTACATACTATTTCTAGTTTAGGAACCAACTTTTTAACATTCACTCCAATAGAATCTGTTGATAAAATTATATTCTGATAATGCTGTTTGGTCTGTTCATTCGGAGTAAACACGATTCGATACTTTGTAACATTACTATCCGTATATTTTGGCTTAATTGTTGGATCTTCCCATGAAAAGGTTCCATATTTCGTTGAACCACCAGATAATAATGAATCAGCCAAAGATTGTCTCACCGTAATTTCAGATGCATTCGGTAACTCCACCATTAGAGAATCAATCTTATTTATACTAAATTCCACACTGGTATCCGCACGATTATAATGCTCACTTTCATTTGTTACCGCTTTTACTATATAATTTCCAACCTCTGTTGGCGGCTCAGGAATACTATCTCCTGACTCTGTATTAAAATAATATAAATCAATGCTTTCTCCTGATTTATTCGATATAATACGTGGACTTGGTTTTGTTGTACCGTCGTATGTAAAACTGTCACAAGCAATTTCAAGTGCATTGTCAGCTTTTAAAACATTAATTAATAATGAAGCGTTATTTTGAGTATAAGTAGCCATATTCCAGCCTCCCGTGAAACCACTAGAGGTCAGGTTATTTTGCTTCACTGTAATACTTGTTATGGTAAGATATGCCAATGAATCACTTGAATTCGTTGCGGTTCCTACAGCCTTGATTGTGTTACCTGATACTGAAAGAAGGTCAGTATTACTGGATTGGTATGTACAAGATAGAGCAAAATCACTACCAAATTGTTGCTTTAATACGTTTACTCCAGTAATCCCAGTAATCTCTTCCTCTTCACCATATTTTAATGTTGTGGTATTTAATATTGGTAAAAACTGATTGATTCCGGATAAATTATCTTTATTTCCACACGCCTTTTCAACTCCTGTATAGTAATTATTATTATACAAAGAACTGCCACCATCATAACCTATGATTCCTCCTACATAGGTGCCGAATACACTACCTACATTATAACAAATACAGACTTGATCTGAACTGTATGAATATCCAATTATTCCTCCACCAAATGAGCTAGAAGTCTGAATTGTTCCTGTATTATAACAATAATATATAATACTATTTTTTGATTTTCCAATAATACCACCACAGTCTTCAAAGTAAGTACATATATTTCCAGTATTGTAACAATATAAAATTACTGTTCCCATATCTACATTTCCTATAATGCCACCAATATTCGAGCCTATGCCAGTCACTACACCCGTGTTATAACTTTTCTGAATCGTACCCAAATATGTATTCCCTACAATTCCGCCGATATTAGTGTTACCATTTATCATTGCCATGTTAGAACTTCCATTAATGCTACCACCATTATTTTGTCCGACAACTCCTCCAACAGCATTGTTACCACTTATAATTGCAGCGTTAAAACTTCCGTTAATGGTACCACCATTATTTTGACCAACAATACCTCCAACAAAGTTATTTCCTTTTATATAGCTATTGATAACTCCAACATTTTTAATTATTCCTGAAGAAACTCCGAATAAGCCTTGGTAATCTTGGTTGTTCTTTATGTAAATTCCCATAACTTTATGATTGTTTCCGTTAAACGTTCCGGCAAAGTTACAGGTGCTGCTGCCGATTGGGATCCACGTATTTGCAGGTACTGCTGTTGCCCACGCCCCATAATTATACCAATCATAATTAAGAATAATGTCGGCACCTAGGTTAATCGTTTTACCAGCAAAGTTAATTCCTCCATTCACAAGGGTGGCTAACCCTGCTAGCTTATTAGCTGAGTCAATGAAAAACTCTGTGCTTGTTTCATTTCCAATATACCAAGTCGTATCAGAACTTATCGTCTCCTCCGCATAAGCATTCACCGGAATTATTTCAATCACCATTATCAATGATATAATAATACATAGTAACCAATGTGATTTTTTTGCAATCATTTACGTATTTCCCTTCGTATTATATTTTTTATTACTTTAAGTTACTTGTATTGTACTCTTAATACGCACAATCGACAGTGAAATCCTTAAGGCTATTCCTTAAGAACATACCATATAACAACAACCATTATTTCAATCCATCAAATTCTCTTCTTTTTCAAGTGATGATTTTGGTTGACTCATGACACATCAACCAATTTTGGTATTTGAAAGAAGATGCTTGTACCATTATCTGGCATACTTTCAATAGTTAAACCTTTGCCGTAATATTTGATAAGTCTTTTATGTATATTAATTATTCCAACTCCTTGATTTTCGGTTGATACATTAAGTAGCTTTGATATCATATCAATAGGAATCCCCACACCATCATCGCTAATTTTAATAAAGACTGCTTCCTTCGTTTGAGTTATTCTGATCTCAACCGTTCCTCCCTGTGCTTTTTTAAGAACTCCATGCCTGATCGCATTCTCCACAAGAGGCTGTATTATAAGCCTTGGAACCCTTATCGTTGGAACTTCATCGCAGATAATATTCACTTTAAGTCGTTCCATAAAACGAGCCTTTTCAATTGCAACATAGGTCTCAACAAAATCCAGTTCATCTTTTAGTGATTGAGTTGGGTCATTTGCATTGAATTGATAGCACTTCATTAAGTATTCACCAAGATCTGCAATCGTATCTTTTGCTTTTTTAGGCTCTCTTGTAATCAAAGAACTTATTAATGAGAGTGAATTATTTAAGAAGTGAGGATTAATCTGAGCCTGTAAAAATGCTATTTCATTTGTTTCTGCTCTCTTAATTGCCTGTGTCACCGCAGCTTCTAATCTATTTTGGTTTTCTACAAAGGATGTAATATCATTAATTGATAGCATTCTTCCGACAATGTTATTCTCAACAGAGATATCTTTTATCTCCGCAGAGAAAAAATGAACCTCCCCCTCTATTGTTAGACAGAAAGAGTTTTCCGAAGCATTCTTAAGATTGTCATATACATTGGTATTTTCTTCTAAAAAAGTTGTCAAAGTACTTTTCATTGATTTAATATTATAGTTTGGAAAGAGTTTCATAAACGAATGATTTGAATCAATGATGTAGTCATTTAAATCGATCAATAAGATGCCTTCTTTTACCTGATTAAATATTTTTTTATGTGCAATTGGAATAGTACCCATGATCCTAAATCGAAAGATACCATAGGAAAATATAATTGCAGTTAAGATTAGTGAAATGGGATAATAATCTATTTTCAAAGTATTCGCTGGCGTTTGGTTATAAATTCCCGCAGCCCATGGGATAATCGATGCTAAAATACATATGATATGGCTATTACGATAAAGCTGAGATACTTCAAAACAACTTTTTATATAAATAACAATCGTTAATAACACTATTATAGAGCTTGTTATAACGAGTAGATAATACAAAAAACCTTTTTCTGATATAAGAACATGAAAATATGCATTACTCTCAAATTTATAGGACATATCAAAGAAGTGATGTATCTTATTTGTATAAAATATGGCATAACAGGAGAATAGATATATCAAAGTAATTTTCTTTATTTGTTTTTTTATATTTTGAAAAATTAAGGTGAAATCCAAGCAGATAAACAACCACAAATATGGTATTAGGAATACTGCCACATGCTCTATATTATACCAAAAAAGTGCTTGAGGCAAATTTACTGCACAAATCTCCAAACTATAGGCACCATTGTATACAAAGATAGCAATTAACAATAGCATAAAATTGATTGCGCCAGGCGTATTACGTCTTCTATAGGCATAAAGAAAATTAAATCCATCTATAATTAGTGTTATGATAAGAATAACTAAGTATATGATTTTTACCAAATTCAAATATTTACCCCCTCAAGAGAAAATCTTCTTTTCTAATCTAAATTATACTATTCTTTGTTAATATCCACCATTATTTTTTATTCAATTGTTTTATTTTTTTGACTTTATTTCTCTTTTATCATCTTTTCCGACTTTCCTTTGCTATTCATTATTGTTAATCCACTTTTATTATGTTATATTTTAGATAATGCTTTTGGGGGAGGTGACACATTGATTAACATTGCAATTTGTGATGATGATAAGCGCCAGCTTTCAGAGATTGTCAGCATAATTAAAAACTTCGAGAACCTACATATCAATCAACAACAAATAAGTCTTAAGCTTTTTGGAAACGGAGCGGATTTAATTTCTGATATAGAAAAGGGTAGCCGATATCATATTATTTTACTCGATATCATTATGCCTCTTGAAAATGGTATCGATGTTGCTAGGGAAATACGCTGTTTTGACAATATTGCCAAAATTATTTTTGTAACCTCTTCCCCCGAATTTGCTGTAGAATCCTACGATGTGGGGGCTTTTCACTATCTGACTAAACCTATTGCCAAAGATAAGTTGCTCGCTATTATTCGTAAAGCTGTATCAGATATTTTTGATATACCAAAGGAAACCATACTAATCCATGCAAAAACCGGTCTTTCTAAGATTTATTTACATAACATTGAGTTCGTGGAAATATTTGGTAAGCAGCTCACCTATCATTTGAGGGATGGTCACACGTTAGAGGTAAAGGGTACCTTTGGTGAACATGAAAAAATCTTACTTTCCCACAAACAGTTCATTAAGCCTCACCGTTCCTATTTGATAAACATGGACTTTATTGATACCATCACAACGAAGGAAATTCGGACACAAAACCATTTATCCATACCACTATCAAGAATCAAATATCCCGATATTATAAAAATATATTTGGAGTATTCTTTTAAACGAGGTGAAAATTAGGTGTTGCTTGCATTAAATTATTACGCAGTTTTTTTATATGGATTATTTATCACATTATTTCTTTTAAATATTAAATGCAATCAAACCAGTACAATCGCAATCTCTGCTTATTCTGTGGTTAGCGGTATCGTAATTCTTGCGTTCTTTTATTTGTTTGGCGTGAAATTCATCGCATACGCTTATCCATTCATCATTCATTTACCACTTGTTCTATTTTTGCGACAGTTTTTCAAAAAACCTACTGTCGCTATTTTATTCGCAGTTGGTACAGCATATATGTTAACAACACCAAGAAAATGGCTCGGAGAGTCAGCATCTTACTTTTTTCATCATGATCCAAACCTTTCTCTTCTTTTTCAAATAATAGTTTCTATTCCATTGTTAATACTCGTATACAAATTCATTCGGCCGGCTATTATTAAAATAATTGAATATTCAGGTATGAAAATACTTATACTAACATTTATTCCAATTACATATTATTTTTTTGCATATACAACCACCGTTTACACCGATTTACTGTATCGTTCCAATATAGTGATTGTAGGATTCTTGGCATCCTGCATTATATATGTTTTTTATGCCTTTCTGGTAACATATTTTAATGAAATAACAAAAAGCATGACACTGCAAAATGAACATAATTTTTATAAAATGCAGGTTGAGGAAACCAACTTACAGCTTCAACAATTCCGAGATTTACAGAAAAAATCTGCAATATATCGTCACGATTTGAGACATCATTTGAGTTTATTGGATAGTTTGATTGAGAAAGGCAGGATTGAAGAATCAAGAGCATATATTGCAACAATTAATCATGATATTGAAAGTATTGCTGCAAAACGACATTGCGAAAATGAGATCATAAACATAGTTCTTTCTTTATTTATTGCAAAAGCAGAAGAAAAACAGATCATGGTAGTCTCGGATATTGCAATCCCAAGTGTAATCGATATTGATCCCTCGGATGCTTGCGTAGTACTTGCTAACGGAATTGAAAATTCAATACATGCCATAGATTCAATTTCTGACCCTCAAAAACGAAAAATCAATATATATTGTCATATAAAAAACGGTAAATTATTTATTGAAATCATTAATCACTTTGATGGTAACATAATTTTTGAAAATAATATACCTCAGAATTACGAAGAAAATCACGGATTAGGTACAAAGAGCATTGTAGCTGCTTGCGAAAAATATCAGGGGATTTACTCTTTTGAAGCAGAGAATAATATTTTTACTTTGAGGGTGGTTTTGTAAACTTATGAATACATTTAGCAAGTGTGTCCAGCTTTGCTGAACACACTGAACACAAAAGGTGTTACACATGACTTTTTATTGTCATTTTGTAACACCTTTTTAATGGTTGCTATTATTTACTTTTTGCATATTTGGGATTCTCCAGTGATAAAACAGCCGAATAGATATCTTCCCTCCAATTTGTATGTAATTCTCCGTGATATCGTTGTGCAATCTCCTTTAATATCTGCTGCCCGTAGCCGTGTCCTTTGGTTGGCAATCTCTTATAGGGTGGTTTCGATGCGGAATTTTCTACCTTTATATGAATGTAATCGCCATCCTGAACACAACGAAGGCGAATAAAACGTCTCTGCTTTTCATAATTCCTAGCCGCATGTATGGCATTATCTAACAGGTTAGTAAATGCACTGCAAAGTCGGATCGGCTCAATATTACAGGTCTCATCCAGTGTTACCTCTACTTCAATCGGAACCTCAACAGCAGTACATTCCTTGGTCTTTTCCGTAAGGACTGCATTCACCACAGGATTGGCGCACCATATATATTCCTTTGTATGGGACACTTGGGATTGAAGTTGTTCTAATTGAGTTTGTGCTAATTCAGCATTACCTTGTAGCGTAAGAAGTAGCGCAGTCGTCAGTTGATTATTAAAGTCATGCCTTACCTTTGCTAACTCTTCTCGACGAGCCTCTATGGACTGATAGTGAACTTCTTCCACTTTCCTTAGATACTCCGTCTCTTGAAGTCGGCAAGCCATCTCTTCTTTTTCTCCTTGAGTCAGCACCATATAGAGCAATATGATGTCTGCAATAAAACCAATAATTACGCCGAGGATTACATATATATTGCCGTTATAAATATAAATTCCATCTTTATACTTCGCCTGAACATTCCATAGTAGGAACATCTGGCTGATTGGAAACAAGAGAAACAACCATGCTTTGTTGGATAACCTGCTCTTGAACATGATTCGTCTCCATATGACTGCGACAATTGCAAAGAGGCAAAGATTGATGCAGGAGCCAACACTATAAAAGTAAAACATACTCGGAGTAGAAAGATCCTCATTAAAATTAATTTTCATACTGTCCATCAAGGGAAGGGTCAATTCCTGCCCCACAAGCGTTAAAGAATAGTTAAGAATTAACGCCAAGACCTTTCTCCATAACGGATCGCGAAACATCCATATTAGATAAGTTAACATTGATCCAATATGAATAAACTCCAGACACTGAAATAACAAACTATCCGCGGAATTAGTGGCACGCAGATACATCGTTGGAGAAAGAACAATTGCAAAAAGAAGTGGTGGAAACCATCTGGGTATTTTTGTCCATCGGTTTTCTAGAATTAGACCCCAAATTAATACAAATAAAAATACATAACATGGTCCACCTAACAAAAATGTAATCCATAATTGCATTGCATAACCCTCCTATATGATTTGATTCATATATCGAAAATACGCTGTTCGAGTATCAGAATAACGTGCCTTGCTAATCGGGATCTCCTCGCCGGTTTTCAATAGTATGGAGCTCCTGGTAATGCGTCTGGTTAACGCGAGATTAACTAGATAACTCTTATGACATTGAAAAAATTGTTGCGGTAGACGCTTTTTCAACTCCTCTATTTGCTCGTAACAAAGAATACTATCTTTATAAGTATGTACTATGAGTTGGTGCCCCCTACTTTCCAAATAACAAATATCACTATAAGGAATTGCGTGGATTACACCTTTTTGCTGAACCACCAGCTTTTCCGCCTCTAGTTTACTAACCATTTCATTCGCTTTATGTAACAGAACTTCCAAGAGTTCTGGATCTACCGGCTTAACAAGATAACCACAAAGGTTGGATGGCTTGAGAAATATATGTTGAGAAAATCGATCATTGTATCCAGTCACATAAATAATTAGCGCCTTGGGACAAAGCTGGATTAATTGTTCAGAGAAGTCAATTCCGTTTTCCTTCTTATTCCACTCAATGTCCATCAGTACCAAGTCAAACATTTCTCCATCTTCTATCGCATCAAATAATTTGGCAATATCCACAAACATCTGATAAGTAGACGATATCTTGCTATTCTGCAACAGATTACAAAGATATTCAGCAACACGTTTTTCATCATCGACAACCGCAATTTTCATGGCTACCTCTCCTTGAAATAATTCATTTATCATATATCAAAATTTCATTACAATAGTAGGGTTACGTATCTACGGGCATGATTCACACTACGAAGAATAATAATACTTACTCAAATATGTTATTAGAATACATTTTACTAATTTACTAATTTACTAATTAATACAAATTCTATCATAACTGTACATGTATGGCAATAATTCAGAATTTTATATTAATCAATTTCAAGACTGTCCCAAACTATCTGCTCAAAATTCTCCAAGCTTAAAGAGACATTTGCAAAATGTATTGCAAATGTCTCCATCACTATTTATCCTAAATTACTATTTATCTCTCCATTTAATTCAATAATAATTTTATGCTGTAGCTTATCCTCGTTCACAACAATAACTCCTGATCTTTTCATTTCATTAATTTGGGATCTCGAAAGATTTAAAATCTCAGATACTACTTTATCCGTTCGTAATTTGAGAACATAGCTATTACTAATTATTAGTAAATCACCTTTATCAAAAAGTTGTTTCTTTCCATCCGTCACATTTTGTCTTTTAATAATATATCTAATCTGTGACCAATCCACTTCTACTTTATTACGTGAAAAAAATTGAGTATCTGTTCCATATTTAAACGCTAATTCTATGGAATTACTTAAGAATTCCTCATATTCATGCTGCAACATGGACTCTGGCCTCTGCCTTTCGTACACTGTCAGATTATTAGTATGTTTACATTTGATACATTGATAAATCAACCATACATCTATTTTATTTCCATTTGCATTAACGCGAAAACAATTTGTATTATGAAACACTGCTTTACAACCGCATCCCGAACAATTCCTTACAATACGAAAGGACTCTTCTGGTATTATTATATATTCTATTTTTTTTAAATAGCTCATCTTGCATCTCCTATAATATTTAAAATCGGATTTGCAAAGCGCTATTACATTATCCATTGATTTTTATTTGCAATAGCCTTTGCTATGCAAAACAAACTGGTGTGGTCATATATTATATTTCCCCCTATTTAAACGATACCTATATTTTAGAGGAGATAACAACTGATTTCTACCTTAAACATTTTTCTAATAAAGAATGAGCTAACACAAAAATTATATTTGCATTAGCTCATACATCACAGTTCTCATTTCATATTACGCAAAATACGTTGTATACTTTTTATGGACAAAAAATACTTAACTGCTAATTCTTGATCTTTATATCCATTTTTATAATCAGTAACAATTTGCAGATTTCTGTTTCCCAATTCCTGATGGATTGTTGTATTGCTTCCCCATTCTTTTCTTTGATTTTCTTTCCTGGGAATATAAATATTTTCTCCATCAACATATTTTTGTATTAATTCTATAATTTCCATAGGCAGAATTTCTTCTGCTTTTCTATAGCCCATATTTGCCTCCTAAATTATTAATTCTTTAGGTTAGCAATAGCTATAACAAATTTCATTTTCTAAAATTGCAATAGCTAATGCTATGCAAAAATAACATATTTTCTCATAAAAAGGCGCCCTCCCGCAAGAATATTAAAACAATTCATCCCAATTATATCAAGGCTATATCCATTAATTGCTCTTTATAATATAATACCAAATATTTCAATATTTTCATAGCTTTGATTTAATACTTTGGAACACATATTTAATTAAAACTGAAACACCAGCTGTTAAGCATGATATTTCGGTTTTAATTAGGTTCAAGTTAAATTGTGCAATAATAAATATTCCAATCACTCCTTGTACCCATTCGCATTATCCTTAAAGAATCTGAATTGTATTGAGAAAAAATAATTCCCAGCCACTCCCGAGAATTATTTTTTATTATATTTGCTTTATTAACTTATTATAACCCCAACGCTTTTTTTGTTTTACTATCTAGATCGTACGCCTGATCAAAGTGGATTGAGCACACTTTAGAATTCATCCCTTCCCCATCCGTCCATATCTGGACAAAATATACGTTTTCATTCTCATAGGAGGGTCGATAGTAAAAACTCGTACGAGCAAGAAAATCCTGTCCAAACAACAATGGCGTCCACTGTGTAGACGGAATCATAATGTTCTTAAGTTTCCCTATTGAATCGCCCATGCGAAAATCGCCTATGATTGGCAAGCGATCTATGGTCATACCACCAACTTCCTGATTCCAACCATCCACATGCACTTTATGTGCAGGAGAGCCCGCCGTAAGTTTTCTATTATCTGAGACGGACATGAACTCAAAGGTGCATCTCGATTTACCGATAGAGGCTGTTACATATAAGGGATCTTTCTCATAAAAAGTTACATTGTGACACATTTTCTCAACATCGTAATAAGGCATATTAAGCATACTTAGTATCGTTCTTTCCCCTTTGCTATTAAATCCTCCATAGGTACCGGGACTCTTTAATGCGGTCTGAAGGCAAGGATTATTATATTCATTCTTCCTATCACTATAGTTATATTTTACATTGTTAATAAATAATGAATTTTGTAATATCTCAATCTTTGATCCTCTATAAGCGACCCTTACAGGACGTAGAACCACTCCATTCGCATTCTTATCAGCAATTATTACTGTCATATAGATATCCTGGTGATCTTGAAAGCTCTGATTGTCAGTCGTGTTTCTCATTCGTAAGCTGTTATACCAATCATCCCCTGCCTTAAATACATAATACACTTTCTCAATCTGTCCATCCCCGTCCAGATCACTCTCCCCAGCTTCGTGCGCATTGTTTCGATTTTTAAAATATGTATCAACACTGTCCATGATAGACTCTTGATCACCCGTCACTTCAATATTAAGGAGATTAGGGGAGTTGAATTTTGCTGTCTTTTTATAATCATAAGTAATTCCTTCTAGTTCTTTGACTTCTTTCCAGTCGCTCCCTGCCCAACGATAATATTTGGATTCCTCAAAATCTATCGTCGCAAAATCTGTATTCCACAATATCGTATCATATCCTTTCATAGTGCAAAAGTTAGAACTAGCTGCCGCACCAGTTGGCGTATATCCTTGAAAATGAAAACGGGTATCATTCGAATCAGCAATAAACTGAGTAGGCATTCCTATCTTTTCATCAGTGACTACATTAATGAGTAGTTCATTTGCTTTATCCCCATCAGTATCATTTAGTGTATAGGATAATTTTGATACTACTTGATCTCTAAAGCTCCATAAAAGAAATGCATATTCAATATCACTAATATTTCCTTTGAATATATCTTTCAAATTGGTTTTATCAATCTTCTGATCGTCTGCTTGACCCAAAGGAGCCTTCTGTGTAGCCATTGGAGAATCCTTCTGTGGCCCTTTCGTAGAGCCAATTTGAACATCTTTTTGGGAATTATCCTGATTAACACTACCCGAACTTTCTGTTCCCTTTTTGCTACAACCAGCCAGAATGATCATAGTAACCAATAACATAGATATTATTATAATTTTAACTCTCATACCTTCTTCTCCTCACTTCTTGTTCATCCTCTATACAGCTTATTTGTTTTCGTTATACACTGATTCCCTATATGCTTATACTGTCATGTAGCGTGGTTACTTAACACCTACGATACAATTAATAAGTCCTATCTAAATATACCAAAAAATTAAACGAACGAAGTAAATGAAATCAAAATTAGGCTATATAATAACAAAATTAGTTCATTTTTCCCAATTGAAGTTTCTAGAGGAAGTTTCTAGAGTTTTTAAATAAAAACCAAAACAGCCGCTGTTAAGCAAGAAGTTTTGGTTTTTATTCGGGCATTACTCATATTAAGTTTTTTATTATACTCTGAACTCTGGTTCCTAAAACACTAGCTCCTTAAACACGTTACCATCAAGTGTCTTTATCTGGAATGTCTGTCCTTCCAATACCCCATAGGTATTTGGATTATTTTCTTTTGGCATGGAGATTGATCCAGGATTTATTATATAAATGTGTTCTCTTTTCTCTGCTACCGGTATATGGGTATGTCCATACACAAATAAATCACCTACACTGAGCTTAGGAAGTTGATCCGGTCCATAGATATGGCCATGGCTAAGAAAAATTCTTCTTCCTTGATATAAAATTGTTGAGTAATCTGACATAATCGGGAATTCCAGTACCATCTGGTCTACTTCTGAATCACAATTACCTCTTACAGCAATTATTTTATCCACATAGGAATTCAATAATACAGCCACCTCTTTCGGATTGTATCCTTCCGGTAACGGATTTCTCGCACCGTGATATAGAACATCGCCAAGAATGATGATATAATCTGCCGCTTCCTTCTCATATTGCTCAAGAACCTTCTTCAGATAATGTAGTGATCCATGTATGTCAGATATAAAAAATAGTTTCATGTTGTTCCTCCTGCTGTTAAAAATTCAGATCTTCTCTCATCATATACTATTTTAATAAAAATTCATACTAGCTATTTATTTAAAATAATTGATTTAAATCTATTATTATTTGTATCAGCAAGATGACTATATTTCATATAAGATAAACTAGATATCTTAGGAATTTTGTTTTGCATGAGGACACGATCAAAATTTTCAATTTCACAATAGGTATCATCATCATACGTATACGTTTTTCCAATTGGATTTAGAAAACTTTTATGAATTATTTTATCCGATGTAATATAGGTTGTATCACTAACAATAGTGTATATAAGTACTATAATAGAAATTACAATGATGAGTATGTGCTTTTTCAGTAATAAGTTAATTTATATTAAACATTATTATTTCAAAAGTTTACCATGCTTCCTGTTCAAGTTCAATTGTGTATCATTAAATATTCTATCTTTTTACCAAATAACCTTCTTATGTTTTACTCCCTACTTTTTAAATAGCTTTACACTCTATACTTTCGAAAAATACTCTAAAAATTCCTTGTACTCGTTCGTATTGTCCAAAAAGATCTGAATCGTTATGAGGAAAAAAATAATTCCCAGTCACTACCGGGAATTATTTTTTTATTATATTTGATTTGCTGATTTATTGTTATAGCAATAGCAATCCTTTGATGTCATTATTGTAAAATAATATAGTCAAAGTTTACATCACCCGTATCTCCACTGTTTACTTGTAGCTTGATTTTATTAGAACCTGCATTTAAAGTTATATTAGTATTCATGTCGGAGTATGTTGTATATCCACCTGTACTTGTAAAACTCAAATCACGAATAAGAACATTATTGACATATAAACTCATGGTTCTGTTGTTAACTGCAGCAGCGTATTTCATTAACAATTGATAATTTCCGCCTGTTCCTCCATCCACTGTTATTGTAGTAGAAGTTCCGGTTCCAAAATATGCTGCGATATATTTGCCTGAAGCATTCACATCATACTGACTATGTGCTCCCTTGGCGTATACCCCGTTTTCTGCCTCATACTTGCCAGAGGTCAGTTCGGTTCCATTAATTGTTATGGTATAAGTAACCGCCTTACCTCCATAGGTCACAGTCAAGATCTGACTATCTACCTGTACAGAGCTATCAAATCCGGTTACATCTGCTGCTGTGATCGGAACAATGTGTACGCTTCCATCACTATACGTTCCGGTTACTACTAACCCTGTTAGATCTAAGTTTTCACCTATCGAATAGCTCAACCTAGTTGGTTGTTTGGTTATTTCTATCTTATCCAAGGTTGCCTCTACCAGATCACTTGCTTTCGTTAATGTATAATAGTCAAAATTTACATCTCCCGTATCTACATTGTCTACTTGTAGCTTAATCTCGTTGGAACCTGCCTTTAACGGTAAATTAATATTCATATCAGAGTATGTTGTATAACCACCTGTTGCCGGAAAACACAAATCACTAAAATATACATTGTTTACATATAAACTCATGGTTCGGTTGTTAATCGCAGCGGCATATTTCATAGATAATTGATAATCTCCAGCGGAACATCCATCAAGTGTTATTGTCGTAGAGGTTCCAGCACCAAAATATGCAGCGATGTATTCGCCTGAAGCATTTACATCGTACTGATTATGGGCCCCACCAGAATATACTCCGTTTTCAGCCTCATACTTTTTAGAAATAATAGTAGATTTATTGATCGTTACAGTATAGGAAACTGACTGAGTATCATATGTTACTGTTAACACCTGGCTATCAGCCTGTGCTGTGCTATCAAACCCGGTTACATTCGCTACTGTAATCGGAATCGTTTTTACAATTCCATCACTATATGTTCCAGTTACTACCATTCCTGTTATATCCAAACTATCACCAACCGTATAGCTTAACTTGGTTGCTGGATTCGTGATTTCGAGTTTCTCTAACGTCGACTTTGTGATTTCAATATTACCCTGATCCGGTATTGCGTCAAAATAGATATAAGTTATACCCGATTCCGTAACAGGAACTATATTTTTCGAATTACCATTCTGCATAACACTCACACTTGCCCAATTATTTGGAACCTGTACTTTTAAAGTTAAAGGATAGTTAAAAAGGGTATTATCCAAGCTATCTATGAGGCTTAATTGAATTTGGGTGCTATTATTACTAAGTACCGATAGTGTGGCATTTTGACGCTCCCTTATATATTGTATTGCCTCTGTATAAGTTGCATTCCATAACTTATCCAAATTATTCGCTACATAGGATAAGTGTCCTTCACATATGTCATAGGTGGGTGGTGACCATAGTGTTTCACTCGCTGTTGCATCACAGAGGATTCCGTGCCATGTCTCAATGCACCATTCTTTGTCTGCAATTGTGGAATCAATCCAACTATTCATTGTATTGACAGAAACGTCGGCAACCGCACTATATGTAAGTAAATTGTACCACAAATCGTTACTTGGGTCTAAAGAGTTCGTTCCTTCGTCAAAACTTCGGTCAGCAAAATGCTGTTGTCGTATTACAGAAGTTGCGGAATTGTTACTTTGACCAAAAGGGGATATAAAGCCAAGTACTGGTTGACGATTGAAGCGGCTCAACAGTGTTGCTCTTGCTCCGTTAATTTCACTATCAAGCTGTGATGAAGATATTTCTGTTAAATTATAATGACTCGCTGAATGGTTCACTATATCAAATTTCCCATCAGCTAATAACGCTTTCCAGAGATCCCATGTTCCACAGTAAAAATGAAATCCATTTTGAGAGATCCAGTTCAAACCATTATCTGTGTCTTGAATTGAATTTGAATTCAATCCTACACTACCTTTTAATTCATATTTTTTAAATAAATTGTTGTATTGTACTACAGAATTATATAAACCATCATCTGTGGTAAACGTCCAGATTGCCTGTTTATTATCTTTCACTGGGCAGATACTGGCATCTATCGCTTCTGTGGTATTTTTGGGAGTCAACGTAAAATAGTCAAAATTTACATCTCCGGAATCTCCATTTTGATAATCTACCTGCAGTTTAATTTGGTTTGTACCTAAACTTAAAGTTATCTCAGTACTCAAAGTGGAATAGGTTGTATACCCACCCGTTGCTGCGAAACTCAAAGTGCGCATACGAACATTGTTGACATATAGCCCCATTGTACGATTGGCACTTGCCGAAGCATATTTCATAGACAATTGATATACTCCACCCTCTTCTCCTTTCGTAGTTATTTTTGTTGAAGCTCCTTCTCCAAAATATGCTGCTATATAACTACCGGAAGCATTTGCATCATACTGGCTGCGTGCTCCGCCTGAATATTCCCCCTTTTCCGCTTCATACACGGTTGGTGTTACCGTTTCTGCTAATACATGGGTGATGAATATACCTAGGGATGATGTTAAGGTAAGTACAATAAATACTAACAAAAAACGTTTCATTTCAAAAACCTCCAAAATAATTTCTTTTAGCCAGCCTGCCAAATTTGATACCTTACACTTAGTTGACTGCTTGCCCCAAATTAAGACGAGTTTCCTTTATCATCTTTACATTTTTCATTAGTATGAATTCTCATACAAATATAAATGATTTCCACTATTATAATGCTATGGCTTCTTTCTCTATTTTAGAACAAAAACCATATACTAGCTGTCTTTTGTATGTTAAAATGCGAAAACTTGGGAAACCTTGATAATTCGGTAGCCCAAGTTAATCACCACATTTATCTGCAATCACTTTATCCATTTACATACATTTTTGCATTTTCAATCTCTTCTTCTGTCATATCCCGCGCCCATTTAATATCTTTTAGAATGACGCGTGAGGGAGTACAAGCAACCAGTGTATTGGCAGGTACCTGACTATTAAAATAAGCATTGGCACCAATGATAGACCCCATACCAATATTGCTTCCTTTCATAATCATAGCTCTTGTTCCAATCCAAACATGATCCCCTATGTATACTGGTGATGTATGAGTAGCAAATTCTTTATTTTGATATGCGGTAGGATGAAAATCACTATCATAAATTATTACATCACTTCCCACCATAGTGTCATTTCCAATTCTGATCAGTTGCTTGCAATCTATTGTTAAATTGATATTCATTATTGATGTTCCTACAAATTCCAATATTGCATTTTCATTCACCCTAATTAAAGAGCCATGGCTGAGCGTTACATTCGCACCAATAATTATTTTTGACCTTTCATACAATGATATGAAACTTCGGCCAAACCGTCCATCATCACGACCTTCATTAAAGCGCAGATCTCCATGTAAAATTATCTCAGACTTCGATCTTATGTAAATGTTAGCTCCACGATAGGGATAGATATGATATTGTTTGTCTCTTTTCACTGCTTTGCAAAAATAATTCAAATGAATATACATAACAACATTAATATTTCTACAAAACCATAAAAACTGATAGATTGCATGTATCATCCTAAACTACTCCTCTATTATTAATTTTTATAATCCTGCGTATAACCTCACACTAAACTTCTCTTTCTCAGTTCACTTCTTTTAATTTTTCCATTCGAAGTCCTTGGAAGTTCCTCTACAAATTCAATGATGTGCGGTCTCTTGAATGCTGGTAATAGCTTTCTAACATGAAGATTGATCTGTTCCATGCAAGCCACACCGTTCTTTGTAACAACGACTGCTTTAATTTTCTTCCCTTGATGATCTTCAATACCTATTACCGCAGATTCGAGAACATTGTTACAACTGTTAATGGCTACTTCAATTTCAGCAGGACTTATTCTATGACCAAAATACTTAATTATATCATCTTTTCTTCCTTTGAAATAAATATAACCATCTTCATCTTTTACAGCCAAATCTCCTGTATAAAGCCATCCATCTTTAATTACCAACCTAGTTTCTTCTTCATTATTCCAGTACTCCTTCATGATATTATCTCCAGCTGCTATAATTTCTCCAATCTCACCTGCTGCAGCCTCCATACCATCCTCGGTTACCACTTTTAATTCTGATCCGGGTATTCCCTTACCGATAGAACCCATTTTCGTTAATACTAAGTCAGATTCTAGGTAGCTTAACACAGGGGATGCTTCTGTTTGACCATAAACCACACAAACTTTTAAGTTTGGAGCTAATTCCTTAATCGTTTGAATATCTTTAAAATCCGTACTTTCGCCTGCGAAGGTAATATATCGTAAGTTTTTAAAATGGAAATCCTTCAAACCTTCCTGTTTCAAAAGTATGTTAATATGGGACCCCACCGTAGAAAACCCAGTAGCTCTGGTTTTATATAGTTGCTCTAATATTAGGAACGGATAAGATACCCTATTTTCAATAATAATTTCACAACCGGCTTTTGTATGTGTAAGTAAAAGTGTATTTCCATAGGAATTGCCAAAATCAATGATAAGTAATAAAGTGTCTGCTTCGGTTAACTCAAGATAATCCTCAATCGTCACTGTATTGGCTGTTAAGTTCTTATGCGTCAATGTAACCCCTTTGGGCATCCTTGTAGTACCGGAGGTATATAACAGCAATGCAGGTCTATCATCATCTTCCAACAACCTACCGGATAATTCTTCTGTGTGAAGCTTTTCCGATTCCCAAACCTTATCCATATCAATTACTTTCATCTCATTAAGGTTAATCCCGCCTTTCAATCGAAGCATGAATACTTCGTTTGAAATGATACAGATGGGTAATGTATCCTCAATAATATATTGAATACTGTCTATGCTAGCATTTTTATTAATCGGAACTATGATTGCATTACAACGAAGTATAGCAAAATACGCTGCAATATATTGTGCCGAATTATCAAGATATAAAAATACTCTATCTCCGCTTTTTACTCCTGATTCAAACAATAACCCAGCCAAAATATTGACCTTTTTATAAATTTCCGAATAAGTATACTTTTTCTCTTTATCAATAACATACTGCTTATTCGGATATTTACTGGTACTTTCCTTTAAAAATGAAAAGATATTACTCATTAAAAATTCCCCTTTCTTTCTCTGCTTTTACATATTATCAAGTTCCTTTTTTACATCATAAGTGCATACCCTGCACCAGACATGAATATTTTTTTAAGGCATTTCGTTTAACAAATTTCCGTTGTAATTTTTTTATAAATTAGACGACTAATGCAATCGATAGAATCTAGATTCTCCGGTAAAACCTCATCATCTGTTATTTCTAGATTAAATTCACTTTCAATAAAGATGATTAGTTCAAAAATTCCCGTTGAATCCAGTATTCCATAATGCAAAAAGGATAAATCATCCCTAAAATCCTTTTCATCATATCCAAATAAATAGTTCGCAAGTATAAATTCTCTTATTTTTTGTGATATCTGCTCTAGTGTAATTGCAGTTTCCACCATAATAAATCTCCTTCCTAGTGAACTATAACTATTACATTCTGCTTTATAGTTATTAGCTCATGTATTTTATAAGCATCCTAATAATTTCTGTGAGGTTAAATAAATCCTTTATTATTTGGATGCATATTTTATATATTTCTTATTATAGTTACCATAATAATCACGATTGCTCTTAACCTTATTTAATACCGTTCCTAAAATCCTGCAGTCCATCTGTTCTAATTGCCCTTTAACCTTTGCCATAAGTTTACTACTCGTATCATTTGAACTGATTACTAAAATGGTTCCATCACTATTCTTAGAAACAATAGCGCTATCAATTACACTGCCGAGTGGCGGTGTATCAATAATGACATAATCATATAATTCTTTTAAGCATTGTAACAAGAAATTGAAATTTTCTCCGCTCAATAGTTCTGATGGATTTGGTGGAATCGGCCCTGTGAATATCATATCTAAGCCTTCTATATTCGTATCATATATAATATGATCGATGGATGCTTGTCCTGACAAATATTGAGATAACCCTAAGACCTCTTGATCAACTATAAATTTACCCAAAATTGTAGACCTTCTTAAATCTGCATCAATAAAAATAACTTTTTTACCACTTGCTGCAAAAGAGAGCGCCATATTAAATGAAACTGTAGATTTCCCTTCATTAGGAAGACAGCTTGTCAGACAAATGGTTTTTATTTGACTTCCACAAAACAGAATATTGGTTCTTAAGATTTTATAAGCTTCACTACATTGATATTCCATTGGAGTATTTTTCTTTAAAACAACCTTCATAAATATCTTCTCCTCCTATTGTATTAAGCAACTTTAAACTTCCTAAGCTTCTTACTACGTTTATTGATGTTTGCTAGTCTAGCATTTTCATATGGAATGGAGCCGAGTACCACTAATCCAAAGTTTCGCTCAATATCTTCTGTGGATTTTATAGTGTCATTCAGTAGATAAATTACACATAATATTAACATTGCTAAAAACCCACCGATTCCTGCTGCCAATCTAATATTTCGATTCACATTTGGTCCCGCCGGAGCGGTAGGATAGTTTCCTTCTTCCACTATATTCACATTATCTATTCCCATGATTTTAATAATGCTTTGAGAAGATACCTTCGCCACGGTATCTACTAATAATTGTGCCGTTTTGGGATCGCCATACTTGGCCGCTATCCCTAGTATTCTGGTATCATCTAGAGTAGATACTGTAATTAACTTTGCTAGGCTATCTACAGACATGTCTAGGTTTATCATGCTAATCACCTTTTCCAAAACAGGACGACTTTTAATTAACACCATATAGTCTTGTGTTAATACCGAGCCCACTTGAATATCTGTCATTGAAGAAGATTCTGTAATTTGCTTATTGAGAATAATGATCTTTGATGAAGAAACATAGTATGGCTTTATGTAGTTCGATGAGTAATATCCTGCCCCCAATGCAAATATGACTGCTACTATAACAACAATCCATATCTTACGAATTAGATATCCTACTAACCTCTTTATATTAATATCAATCACATTGTTTCTGTTTACCATCAATGTCCCCCTCCTTATATGTGTGTTTTTTCCCAAATTAATATTAGGTTCTGCCAAAGTAATTGACTTAGTTTTTCACTTCTTTTTTCAATAAATGAATTATATACCGCCCCCCTCCCATTTGCAACCAAAATATGGATAATTTTAACAATTGGATTCACAAGTTATCTTGTTAATTTTACAGCGAACAACAAATTATCTTTGAAACTTTTGAATTCTTACAGCATAAGCTAATCCTTCCCAAGAAAGTTCATCCCTCTCTCCCCTCTAATGGCTTTAGCGATTATTTTATGCATAAAAAAACTCGCTACGCGAGTTTTTTTATTCGTTCATTATTAACAACCATAATTGACATTCTTAACGTACGGCTTATAAACCGTATATAACTTACCGTTCTGATCATAATTACAACTAAAAATAATACTCGATCCTGGTACAAATGATCTATTGTATAAAATCGCATTAATAAATTTATTACTTTTAAAGGTTATATTACTTATAATCACATTGTAAACACTGAGAAAGCTATTACCATAGTTTAAACCTGAAGTGTTATCTATTGTATTGGAAGTGAATTTAATATCCCTGCTTATTGAACCTGCAAAAGCAATCATACACGGAAGTGACTTTGCTATAAATTTACTATCAGAAAATTCCACATTTTTAGAATTATCAATTGTTATAATACTATCTTGAAAGGTACAGTTGCTAATTTTAACGTTATCACTGTTTGCTATCTCTCCACTTTCACACGCTTCAAACGTGCAATCAGCTATTGTTATGCCTTGATTTCTAACATTTTTACTACTCGTCAAGTAAAATGTTTTGGTACAATTATAGATGGAACAATTTTTTACTTGTACATTCTGACATCCCAAAAACGCCATCGCATGCCCATATATTTTATTTTTCATTGTACAATTTGTAACATAGATATTTTTCGCATTGAGTAATGCAATAGGCTCTGAATAATCATGCCCATCAAAAACACAATTCGTTATCGTGACTCCATCTGTAGTTGTGCCGTTGGTGCCATTGATCCCACTATCAATATTATCAAAGTAACAGCTATCATAGGTCACATTCTTAGAATTTACCAAGTTACAACCAAGATATTTATTATTTGCAAATCTTACATTGCGTACGATAATATTGGTTGCGTTTTGAATACGCATATTTAAAACGCCTTGATTGATATCTCCAGGCACATTATCGATGTTCCCATCCAGAGTCAAATTATAAATGGTTGCATTACTACAGTTTAAAAAATTTAGTGTTGCTGCATATACTGGTTGCTTTGTACCATTCTTTAATATGGTATTATCTATATCCTCACCATATATATATGACCCAGTCGGGACTTTGAGTTCTTGATTAATCATATACGTTCCTTGCGTTATATAAAATCGTTTAGCTCCACTTGCAAACATATTTTTAAACGCTTTGGTATCATCAGCGATTCCATTGCCCACCGCACCAAAATCTTTTGGCGAAACTGTTCTAGCATTATTGACCATATTATAACCTCCTTCTAAATAATAGCGATATAGGTTGTTAAAAACATTTAGGTCATGGTATTCTAACTGATGTATGCCACCAAAAAACATCATAATATATAATAATATTATCATATTTGTCCTAAATCCCCTTATCAACTTATATTTCTACAATTATAATATGAAACAACAGCCAATTTGTTTCTCCTATTACTTGTAAATACAGAATCCATTAACTATTTTTGCTTAAAATGGATATCTATATATTATTATTATGTAGAAATCTTTTTATACCAAAAATCAGGTATAGTACATGGGAACACCTCATTTTCATCAGCCATGTTACCACCCTTAATGGAAACGGTAACTCTTTAATTGGGTATTCTTTTAATACTCCTTTCAGGTTTTGATGATTTACTATCCTCTTGATATTCTGCAACCTTAAAAACATGCTTTGTTCTTTATTATTATTGACTTCAGCCGCAATACAGCTTCTGGCTCTGCCGATAAAGCTCCGGTCCGCGCGAAGAACAAGTTCTTTCTCGGCAGTAATCCCTGGGATGCGTTGTTGTATTGCTTGGTAAAGATAGCACTCCTTATCAAATCTGTCCGGACGATAACGTTTTGTTAAGGAATTTTGATTATACCTATAATAATAAAGTGGTTTTGGAACGGTACTAACGGAATTGATATACGGAAATAAATCCAAATGAAATATAATGTCTTCCGATATGTATTGGCGCTCAGATTCAAAAATAACGTTGTGTTCCCTAATTAAGCTTGTTCTGTACAAATTACGCCATACACACATATTTAACGTTACGTCGCACTGCTCCGTCGGAGTTGCTCCAACGAATTGATATAGAAATTCCTTTATGATCTGGTCATGGTCTCTGTATTCGTTGACTACAAAGATCGTTTGATTCACTTCCTGGCTTATATGGATTTCCTTATCGATCACTCTACAATAACTGCACATCGCCATATCGGAATCTTTACTTTTTGCACTTTGATATAATTTGCTTAACATATCGGCAGCGATCCAATCATCACCATCAATAAAGATACAATATTCTCCACTTGCTGCTGCCAAGCCCGCATTTCTTGCACTTGACAAACCTCCATTTTCTTTATGGATAGTTATAATATTTGGATCGTGCTGTGCATAGTTTTTCAGAATATTAGGAGAGTTATCCGAAGATCCATCATTGACCAGGATAATCTCTATCTCTTTCAGCGTCTGACCTATTAATGAATCAATGCAGTTTGCTAGATAGTTTTCTATATTATAAATACTTACAATGGCACTTACCTTAGGACACATGTTTCCTCCTTAACAATTATATTTCTATTGCATCTTTAAGCTGCTAATATCACTATATTTCTTCAAAATAATGTCACTATGCTTCTTCCATCGATTAATAACACTATGCTTCTTCCACACTCTTTTTATTCCATATGAACTTGTGAGTAAAACGAATCACTAGATTATATATTTCTATTAGTAACTTATCTTTACTTATTATCATCCAAGCGAAGCACAGAACGACAAAACTAATCCCTCCAACAATCACTTGTATTACCAACGCGAGAGCCCCTGCACTCACTATATTGCCCACACCAAACACTATTAACATCATAATCATTCCAATGGACAAGTATGGAGCCACTACTCGAAGTTCTTCCTTTATATTAATTTCATTATTTGCATATCTTATAATGATAAACGCGCTAAAGCATTCTGCTAATATGGTTGATATCGCAGCTCCTTGCGCATGTAATATAGGAATAAGCAGCAAGCAAAGTATCCCATTCACGCATAGCCCTGCAAACGTGGAGATAATAAATGGGATATCCTTGCCTCGTGGAATTAAATATTGTGCTTTTAAGGTATATGTCCAAGCCAATACGAGTAAATTAGGCGCCAACAACATAAGTACACTGGTACAAGGAAGGAATGCTTTTCCAAAGAAAATTGTTACAAAATTATTCGCCACGCCAATAATTCCAAAAAGAAGAGCCGATACAAATAGCGTACTAAAACGTAATGATTTACTTAGTAGACGCGAAGATTCTTTTGCTTGTCCATTCTGAATGAGATTCGATGCCTTCGGCAACATAACCTGACCTAATGCTGTGATACATCCTAACGATAATGCAATAATTTTATCAGCACTTTCAAAGTATCCTACTTCTGAGTAGGAACTCATGCAACCCAACATAATCTTATCCAAAGAGCGATCTATGGTCATCGCTAATATTGGTACAAATAAGATTAAATTGGGTTTTAAATGTTCCAATACATCAGAAATAGGAACTTTAACCAGTTTGATTTGTTGAAATAAAGGTCTTAATAACGCTGCATTACCAAAAAAGGTTCCTGCACAGATAATTAGAGTATAGATCGGTAAATCATGAATCGACCGTACAAAAATGAAGGTGCAAGCTAATGTAACAAATTTAATAATAAGATTCCTAGTAACGGTAATTTTAAACTTTTCCAATCCCCAAAAAGCCCAGTTAAAGTTGATCATTACAGACAATACCGTAATAAATTGAAATAAACTTACCACTATATTTTCTTTTACAAATGCAAAAATATAAATTCCATATGCGATATTGACGAATAGTGAGATAAAAATCTGCAAATAAAAGATTCCTGAAAAGACTCGATTGAGCTCGTCAGGGTTGTCTCTCTTTTGTGCAATGATTCGATTGCCATAATTGTTTAAACCTAACAAGCCAAAGACTGCAAAATTACATGCAATTGTATTGGTGTAAGAGAAGATTCCAACACCACTCGAACCAACTACTCTCGCCAGGTATGGTGCGGTAATCAGAGGCGTAATCATTAATAATACTTGATATACTATATTATAAAGAAAATTTGCTTTTGCACTGGTTTTTTCCATGTTTCAATGTACCCCTTCACATTAATAATAGCTAAAGCTAATCCGTTTTTTTACCATAGGCTCTACTATTTCTTCCATATTTCTGTACCATATATATGGAACTGATATCCATAAGAACGCAAAATATCCACCGGCTTCCGATCTCAGCGCAGAATTATAAAAAATCGTTATGATACATGCAACGGAAAAGAGCTGTGCAAAATTCAGAAATATTAGATCAAAATCAGAATTTACAGCAACCAGTTTGTATTTGCAGGTAGTTATAAAATTTGCAACAAAATACGAAACATATAACAGTAATCCAATCAAACCTGTTTCCAAATAGAGGATTGATTGAGAAAAATAGATATAGTGCAAAGAATTATAGTAAAGATAAATCTGGCTCTCCATAAAACTATAGATGGAATGCTCTCCATTGCCTAAACCAATACCAAATAAATTACTAACTCCATCCTTGTTAAAAATTATTTCATACACTTTGGGAATCGCGTTCAATCGATTAACAGAATGACTGCCCGAATAACCTTGATCTCCCAAATATCCGATCATATTTGTCAAGTTTAAAATAGAGGCGCTCTCGGAATTATAATAATTCCAAGCATAATATATGATAGGTATCATGATAAAACCACTTATTATAATAAGCACTGTTTTCTTAGTAGGTCGATTTAGCAACATAGTCAAAATAAGGATAATAAAGAATTCGACATATACTATTTTCATTTCTGCTAAAATTGCAATATAAAAAACCATTGCACATAGAAGCGTCAGCTTAAGCAAATTCATCTTTTTAAAAATATAGCAAGAAAAACCATAAGCTAAGATTGAAAACAAATATAAATTCATAATGGCATTACTACCTTGTAGTTGTCCAAACATGCCCCCAACAAAGTCACCTGCATATGTTTTTACATATACTGATGTGGTAGCTTGCAAATGAATGTATTGTATAGTACACAGAATTACATTGACTGGCAACGAATATAGGAACCAAGTCATCATTCTCTGTATATCTTTTTTTGTCAGATTAATCATGCAACATATAGCAAAGATAAAAAACCGATATGTATTACGGAACGCCCAAAGCACTAATAGGATATTGCCTCCATTCGCCAACAAACCTATAACAATATTCGCCATAAGTAAGACAATTATGATAGAAATCCCTTTATATTTGCTGAAAAAATTTTCTTTTCTCAACCCATTAATCGATAAGATTAAAATTGCAATTGTAACGACATCTGTTACATAATTGAGAATGGAAGGTACGTTAAAAGCAGCTATTAAATATTTAATAGCTATGTTATAAATGATTTGAAAATATATTAGATAAACAGCATACTGCCTATAGTTTCGTTTAGACATTTTTCACCTCAAATTACTTTATTGTAGACCCGTTCCATTAAACACTTACTTTACTTTATATTCCTTATTTATATATTTCTTCGCTTTTATATTACTTCGCACTTATATTACTTCACTCTTATATCACTTCACTTTTATATTCCTTGCTCTTTGTTAATTTTCTTGCTGGCATTCCTACAATTGTGATGCCCTCTTCCAAAAAGGAATTAACTACGACAGCTCCTGCCCCAATTTTAATATTATCTGCAATTGTGATATCCCCTAGGATTTTGGCTCCTACTCCAATGTCAACATTATTGCCTATAACAGGCGCATTTGACATCGTTCCATTATTGCCAATGCAATTGTCTCCATGCAAAATGCAATTGTCTCCGATTTTTGCATTTCCATTTATCACAATATTGCCATAATGCCAGATCAGCAATCCTTTTCCAAATACATTAGTGGGTATTGTAAAGCCTAATCTCACTCCTAGTCTATTTCTCCTTCTTCTTATGATTACATGTAATATGGTAAAAAAAAGATTGTTTGAATTTGAAAAATATTCATCTTGTCTTAACAGCCGCTGATATTTGAGAATATAATAAGAATGTTCTAGAAGGAGATTATCTTTCATCCCACTTCTTAGCTTGTTCCTATTTTTATCAGCTTCTATATATTCCAAATATTCGCATCTACTATTTATCATACTTCACACCTATCCTATTATAAATTTTATATAATTTACTAAGGCTATTGTTTAAAGAGTATTGATCCTTAACCAAAGCAAAGCTTCGTTTGCTATATGTTTTGAGTTTCTCATCATTGTGGAACAAGTTTGTGATTGCTTCTGAATAGCTCTTAATATCTCCTGGTTCGAAAATAAAACCATTTTCCCCTGCATGTACAAGCTTCGGAATTCCTCCCACATTGGTACTAATCACAGGCAAGCCATATCCCATTGCATCCAAAATCGCCATTGGCATCCCTTCATGATACGACGGTAAAAAGAAGATATCTGCTTGTTTTAATAATTTCTCTTTCTCTTTCCCTCTTACCCATCCGACAAAGGAAGTGTTTCTCTCTATATCCAAATCTAGTAATATTTTTTTTATTCCCTGCACGTCTCCCGTGCCACCAAACACAAACTTTACATCCGGAATTTCCCTAGTCACTTGTTTTATCACTTCTGGGATATCATAACAGCCCTTACGTTTTCCTATTTCTCCAAGAAATAGTACTATTTTATTAGAGGAACGATTGACTCGTTGTAGGAGTGCCTCTTCGCATAGAACACTAAAGTTTTCTACCACTTCAATCTTGCTACTGTTAACAATTTGACTGATTTTTAACTTCCACTCTTCAGATAATACGATAAATTTTGAACATAAATTATATACCTTTTTTATTCTTAATCTCTTACGGGCGGAGGCATTACTATAAAATTGATCAAAGTCAGCACCATGAATGTGATTTATGATTGGCTTTTTCGCCCATGATGCCATATAGATAAATACCATTTTTCTATAAAAGCTTGACCCAAAGGAAGAATGAACATGAACGATATCTGGCCTATTAACGATAAGTACTTTTAGAAAGGTTAGATAGCCTACAATTCCTTTCATGAATTTTGCTAATTTTGTACCATCTTTATAAGATTCCACATAAATAATTTTATATTTTTTCTCTAATTCAGAGCCCTTGTAGCCATTCACAACGGCTGCAATTCCCCCTTGTACTTGTGAATCGGGAATTATCATGCATATTTTTATCATTTATCCACACATCCGATCTGTTCCTTGTTTTGCAAATGTCAATTTGACTCCCTGGTGTTGTTTGTTACTTGATTTATTTATTTTTGTTACTTGATTTTATTTTTTTTGTTACTTAATGTTACATTTATTTACCTCTCACTAAAGTCAACCAAAGAAACTTCCAATTGGTCTTCATATATTTCGTAAACAATCTTTTTGGTTCTTGCATCAGTCGATATAACCATTCCAAATTGCAGGATTGCATCCACTTTGGAGCACGTTTCAGGTTTTTCGCATAATAGTCAAATCCAGCTCCAACCCCGATCATGAGTCCCTGCACTTTGTCTTTATGAGCTGCCATCCACCGTTCTTGTTTGGGCGCTCCTAACCCAACCCAGATAAAATCTGGTTTAATATTATTAATAAGTTTAATAACGTTCTCATCTTCCTCATCCGTTAATGGCCTAAATGGGGGGCTGTAGGTTCCTGCAATCTGTATATCAGGATAACTTTTTTTTAATTCCATGCTTAATTTACTAAGTGTTTCATTCGTTGAACCATAAAAAAAATGCCGGTAACCCATATTGGAGGAAGCTAGAAACATTTCTCCCATAAGCCCAGGTCCAGTGGTACGACTCATGTTTTTATATCCACGTCTTCTTCCAATCACTGATAGAGGACCCCCATCCGGTATTGCCAACTCACCTCCATTCAATATAGCTTTATAGCTTTCGTCTTCATAAGCAGTAACTGTTGAATAAACATTACACACGCTAATATAGTCTCCGGAAAGTAAGTTCCCCTCTTCGTGTTTCACCATTTTATTCAAATAATCTACCAGCCATTCCATATTGATCTCAGCAATGTTCACACCCAATATATTACAATTTTCTACATTGCTTTTCTTTGATTCATTCTTATGATTAAATTGAATTGTACCTCTTGATATTTCTGCTACAGTCATACTTGCTTCATTCATACTTTTATGCTCCTCACACAACTTCCATAATAATAAAAATAATCATCACTATTAATAGCTTGTCCTTTTTTTTAAGTTAGGTTTTAAACTATTGAATTTTTTTAGGTTCTGATACATCATAAAACTGAATTTAGGAGCTGTTCTTAAAACCAGATAATACACTTTAATCTTTGGCCTTATTCCTTTTGTTTTCAAAAAAGGCTTTGCTTTTTGTAGGTTACAATGGATAAGAGTAGGGTCATAAATGCCATTGGAATATAAAGTGGAAACAATAACTTGTATTGCCATTGAAGCATATAGACTCTTTAACTTGTTCTGAAATTTATAATTGTTATTGATTGTCATAAGCTTTTCAATTGCAATTAATTTTGTGCTTTCCTTCTTAAAATCATTCAAACTCGTTGCACTTTCTCCTCTTATATAATAGGTATATAACTTCTCGCTGCTATAAATGGCCCTATCTATATTCGTTATATATTGACAGCAAAATAACAAATCCTCCCACAATTTTATGCTTTCTTCAAACCTCATATTATGTAAAACAATAACATCTCTTCTAAACATTTTATTGCAAACATAGCCCAAATATAAATCATCCTCAAAAATATGATTCAGCGTTTCTTCTGAATCCATTATTAATCCATCTTTTCTATTTGACGTTGCATATTTTATATTTTTATTTGCTACCTGCGTTTTATTTTCTAACTCATAGTTCATTCCAACCATTGCGATGTCTACGTTATGATTGGACAAAAGTTCATATAGGGTTTTAACATAGTTACTGAATACATAGTCATCCGAATCTACAAAGACAACATAATCTCCATTGGCTTTTGCCAAACCTAAATTTCTCGCCGAGCTAACCCCGCTATTGATTTGATGAAAAAGATGTATTCTTGAATCGCCCCCAGCATATTCTTCACAGATTATCCTTGATCGGTCGGTTGAGCCATCATCCACTAAAATAACTTCAATATTTTGATGGGTTTGGTTCACTAAACTTTCCAGACATGTCACAAGATATTTTTCTACATTATATACGGGTACAATAATGCTAATTAAACTGCCCATCTGACCTCCATGAATTAATATTAAATATACAATATTTGGATTATAAAACAGTCTTTTCACCAAATCAATACAAATTGTTAAATTTTAACTTTTTTCATTTACAGTGTTCCTCCCTATAATGTAAGAATTGTTATAAAATTAAATATTACATGAAATATCGACACGATATTCTAAGGTTGTCGTGAGAAAATGAAATACAATTTTCACACGCTGAAGTTTGTGCCTGAACAGTGTCCCGCATAAAGCAGGACATTAACTTCAACACAAACTAACAAAAGGGTAGGCATGATAAGTTAGTATGATGTTAAATAATACCTGCATATATGTCTTCCATCACTTGCATCACTCTGGACCAGGAATAGATATTCTCGATTCTCATCCTTGCATTGGTTCCCTTCCGTTCTAGTTCTTCTCTATTTTCATAATACTTTTTTATCTTGTGAATAAAGTCTTGCTTAACCTGATTATAGTTATGTATCGTTATTAACTCACCGGTATCCTCTGTTATAATGTCTGCTGCTCCATTGTGATTCAAAGCGATGACTGGGGTTCCATGAGACATTGCTTCTAGGATTACGTTACCTGAGGTATCTCTTAAGCTTGGGAAAAGGAACAGATCAGCCCAATCGTAATACGAATTCACTTCATCATAACTTAACTTCCCTAGAAATTTTACTTGATCTGCAATTTTATACCTCTTAACATCTTGCTCCAAACGCTTTCTATCTTTGCCGTCTCCGATTAATACCAATTCAAAATCCCTAAAATCACTTTCACCTAATGCTTCTATTATAATTTTTAATCCTTTTCGCGGAGGCATTACACCAGCATACATCAGATAAATTGTTGAGTAATTTGCTTTTTGGACATAGCTTTTTATCGGATTCCTATCCGCATAATATGCTGTTTCGAGTAAACGTTCATATTGTCTGGTTTTTGGCAAAAGGTTATAAGTTGCAGGATCCGCAACAAGGATTGCTGCCGACTGCTCAATCGATGCAACAACATCCTTATCTTTTAAGTATCGATGGTTCATCCATTTGCGCACTACTTCCAAAATAACATCAAGAAATCGATAATGTGCCCTTCTCAACGCGGCATTATATTCATGTCCTCCACCAATTGGTCCCCATACAAAGGGTACCCCCAGTGTATACAGCCTTCCCGGGGTTCGATACTCGTTATAGGTAAGCTGTTGGATAATATCGATATCAACACAATCCGTAATTGCTTGGACAATCGGGACTATTTTTTTTTGCCACCATTTGTAATAGATGCGAAAGCCATATGGAATTTTCTTATCAATAAAATGCATCAACCCCTGATCCTCAAAATAATAAAAATGTATGTGTTCCATCGCATATTCGGATAAATATTTCTCAATAAAGGATTTTTCTTGTTCTCTCGTAATTACAAAGACCTCATGATTCTTTGCTAAGTTAATTGCCCAATTCCATCCAACGCCTTCCTCACTTCCTCTATTTGGTTCACATGCAAATGCACTTAGTAAGATATTCATTGTCTTCCCTTTCCTGTAATATTATAGTTATATCCAAATATCCATTTTTCAACGCTTCTAATAAGCAGCCTATGATACCTAATAAAGTCATCCTCTCTTAAGATATATCACTCCAGATATTTTTCTAACCCCTTCAATTTTAATTCATCGACAACGTCTTTCACCCGCTGTGCCAAGTCCTTGCGACATACCAACACCGCATCCGAAGTCTCTACAATAATCATATTTTCCACTCCAACCGTAGCAATCAAACGATTTTGTGCATAACAGATGGAGCTCTTCGTCGAGATATTAACCTGCTCTCCTTTGAAGATATTGCCTGCTTCATCCAGTTCATATAATGCGCCTAGGTTGTCCCAGCTTCCAACATCACTCCATCCGAAATTACCCAATATTACTGACACATTGTCTGCCCGTTCCATTACACCATAATCAATGGAGATGCTTGGGAGATGTCGGTACAATTCTTGAAGCGTGCTATATTCATCCATGCTTCCCATCGCCTCACCAATTTGTAATAAGATTTGATATAGCTTTGGAAGAAAACGTTCAAAACTTTGTAAGATGGTAGAGGCTTTCCATACAAACATTCCACTATTCCAGGCGTACCCAGGACTTTCTACATATTGCTTTGCCGCTTCATAATTAGGTTTCTCTACAAATTCATAGACTTCATATACGGAATGTCCATCCTTTGCCTCATAGTTAATGTAGCCATAACCCGTAGCCGGGAAAGTTGGCTTGATCCCTATCGTGACTAATCGATCTTCTTGCTCCGCTACTGTAATTGCTTTATTTAATATGTTCTGAAATTCCTCTATATTTTTAATATAATGATCCGAAGGTAAGATACACATGATACCATCACCATGCTTTTGGATAATCTCCATGGCGGCATAACCAATACAAGCGGCAGTATTACGTGCCTTTGGCTCTGTCAAAATATGTTCTGAGAGCATTCGTTCTCCGACCGAAGCTTTCATTTTCTCAGCTTGAGAAACGTTTGTTACGATAAATATATTCTCTTGCTCAACTATACCCAACAGCCGATCAATCGTTTCATTGATCATCAGACCATGACCACTAAGATTTAGTAATTGCTTTGGATTAGTCTGACGACTCAATGGCCAGAAGCGTGTACCTCCTCCACCTGCCATAATAACTCCATATCGTTTCATGCCATATCACCTTTCTTTAAAGACAAATACTTTTCTGTAAACTGTCCGTCACAAACCATTGGTATGCCTGTTGTATCCCCTCTTCTAAACTTACTCGGTGTTTCCAGCCAAGGCGATGTAACTTACTCACATCCGTTACTTTTCTTGGTGTTCCATCAGGCATATCAGGGTTAAATCTTAGTTCCCCTTCATAACCAACCACATGTTTTATCAACTTGGCCAGATTGGCAATGGTGATTTCGTCCCCTGTACCGATATTCACATGCTGCTCTCCATCATAATGTTCTAACAAGAACACACACGCGTCTGCCATGTCATCTACATAGAGAAACTCTCGTAAAGGTGTTCCACTTCCCCAAATCTCAACCGTTTCCTCTCCACTTCGCTTCGCCTCATGGAACTTACGAAGGAGTGCTGGTAATACATGCGAGTGATTTAAATCAAAATTATCATTTGGTCCATAAAGGTTTGTAGGCATGCAGCTAATAAAGTTATCTCCGTATTGCCTTTTATAGAACTTACACATCTCTAGCCCCGAGATCTTCGCAATTGCATATGCCTCATTGGTTGGCTCCAATGCTCCTGTAAGTAATGCCTCCTCCTGGAGTGGCTGTGGTGCTAATTTGGGATAGATGCAGGTGCTTCCTAGGAATAGCAGTTTCTTTACTTCAAATTGATGCGCACATTCAATCACATTACTTTGAATCATAAGGTTCTGATAAAGGAACTCCGCTGGCATAGAATTGTTGGCATGTATTCCACCCACCTTTGCTGCTGCCAGCACTACATACTCTGGTTTCTCTCTCTCAAAAAAGTTTCTCACTGCCTGTTGATTGGTCAAGTCAATCTCTCTGTGCGTTCTTGTAATAATATTGTGATACCCTTTCGTTTCTAGGTTTTGTACAATGGCTGATCCCACAAGTCCACGATGACCTGCAACATATATCTTACTTGATTTCTCCATTCTGTACGTATCCTTTCTGGTTAGCTCTTATTATGATTCCCCTACTATTATTACTAGTTAAATTAAGCGTTCATCTGCTTTAGTTCTTCTAGATACTGCATTTTACGATATTCCTCTAAATCAACTCCCACAAGTTCTCTCATATCATGATCCATCATCATATGGATGAGCCCTTTAAAACTAACACTACGTTTCCACCCAAGCTCCTGCTCAGCCTTACTCGCATCGCCCCATAGTAGTTCTACCTCGGCAGGTCTAAAGTATCTTGGATTCACATCCACTAGCAGTCTTCCGGTTGCTGGGTCGTAGCCCTTTTCTTCCACTCCACTGCCCTGCCACTCAATCTGAATTCCCACTTCTGCAAAGGATAATGTAACAAATTCTCGAACAGTATGTGTTTCATTGCTTGCAAGAACATAGTCACCCGGCTTCTCCTGCTGAAGCATGCACCACATGCCCTCTACATAATCTCCTGCAAAGCCCCAATCTCTCTTGGCAGCTAGGTTTCCTAATGATAATTTTTCTTGCTTTCCTGCAATTATGCTTGCGACTGCTCTTGTGATTTTACGAGTAACAAAGGTTTCCCCTCTTCTTGGTGACTCATGGTTGAAGAGAATTCCATTGCAGGCAAACAAATTGTAGGCCTCACGATAATTCACGGTAATCCAATAGGAGTATAGTTTTGCAACTCCATATGGGCTCTTCGGATAAAAGGAAGTGCTCTCACTCTGAGGTACGGTATCTGGCAATCCACCATAAAGCTCCGAGGTGGACGCCTGATAGAATTTACAGGGATATCCACTTTCACGAATAGCATCCAGCAACCTTATCGTACCCACTCCAGTAGCCTCTGCTGTATACTCTGGAACCTCAAAGGACACTGCCACATGGGATTGTGCCGCCAAATTATAGATCTCATCCGGTTTTACTTTTTCTAAGATTCGATTTAAATTACTCGAATCGGTTAAATCTCCATAATGTAAAAACAAGGTTTGATTTCCAATCTCGGGATTCTCAAACAAATAGTCAATTCTTGTTGTGCTAATCAAACTATGTCTACGAATAATACCGTGAACCTCATAACCTTTTTCTAATAAGAGTTCAGTCAAGTAAGAACCATCCTGTCCGGTAATCCCAGTTATTAAAGCTTTCTTTTTCATCATAATTTCCCCCAATGATTATTCCATATATTTACATTTAATAACTATAAATTATGTGACAATCTATTTCAACGTAATTTCTTGCTAACAAATGGTATTATCTTGCTCGTCCATTTTACCAAATCCTTATTCTAAAAAAGGCTTATAATTCAAGGCATTCCTTGAATCATAAACCAAATTCTTAATTATTTATTTATTAAAATAGTAAAATCTTGTGGTTATTATACTGCTTTTTTCATTGCTCTCCAAATAGAAAATAAGAGCTTCTTAAATATTGCTGATATTTGCCGTAATCTGCCCGCCTTTTGTGTAAGAAAACCCATTAATTACAAAGAATTTGATTACCGATTATTTCCAAATACACTTGTGATTAGAGTATAATATAGCATAATCCCTATTGCAACGAACTATCTTGCTTACAAATGGTAATTTATTGCTTTAATTTACTAAAGTGAATTCTATGAAGAGCAATGAAACACTGGTGAACTATAAATTATATACTAGAGGTAACTATGAAACATTTATTCGAACCTTATCGCCCGGGGGAAATGGTACATTCTCAGCGTGTTTTAAACACACCCAGCGATTTTGCAAAGCGAGCATTATTCTACGTACAAGAAGTTGGATATCTAAAAAGTTTAAAAAGTCATCAAAGCCAACGCACAAATCTAAACTCTTATTTAATTCTGCTTGTACTATCTGGCAAAGGAGCCTTTACCTATGAGGATGAAATATATCAACTGAAAGCAAATGACTACGTCTATATTAATTGCATGAATTCGTACACACACCAAAGTGATGCTTCGAATCCATGGGAGCTACTTTGGGTGCATTTTAATGGAGCTGCAGCCTTCGATTACTATCAGTACTATACCAACAACTGCCCCACCGTGGTTCATATAGAGAACCCCGAACCCTATTCTATGATTTTAAATCAATTAATCGATATCACACTTAAAAAGGAAGCATCCTGGGAACTACTCTCCTCCAAGCTCATTACTGATTTACTAATTCACAGTATCATCAAAAAAAATACAGATCCCTCCGACAAAGAGGAATCCATATTACATAAACTTTATGAAGTCAAAGATTATCTTGAAAAAAACTATCAGCAAAAGATACTCCTAGAAGATATTGCTGCCTCCTTCTATGTCAGCAAGTATCATCTTTGTCGAGAATATAAAAAGCTCTTTGGCATCACGATCATTGATCACATCACCACACGTCGTGTTACAGCCGCCAAAGAGCTTCTGCGATTTAGTAAAAATAGCATCTCGGATATCGCGATTACTATCGGATATCCGGATGCCAGTTATTTTAATAAAGTTTTTCAAAAGTTAGAGGGAATGACTGCTAGTGAATATAGAAAGAAGTGGTGAGAAAGAACGTCTTCGATTATATTATTGATTCTCGGAGCGCGTAAGCTGGAGCAAAACGAAAACTTCTATCATATTTTATATAGAATTGAATTTGTTATATAAAGAAAGGATTGTAAGATGGGCATAGGATTTTTGCAAATAAACGCGACAACAAACGATGGCGCGCTACCCGTTGCTAACGCACAAGTCCAAATCATCGGCACCGATGGAACTCCTCTTTACACGGCGATGACAGACGCAAATGGGATGACACAGGCTTTTCCTTTAACTGCCCCCGATAAATCATTTACGTTAGACCCGTATTACAACCAGCCAGCATATTCTGCTGTTAATGTTGTAGTAAGCGCACCAGGGTTCAATACCCAACATATAAACCTAGTAGAAATCGTTGATACCGAGACAGCGGTTCTACCGGTGAACATGAAGCCTTTAGCGCAGGGGCAAACGAGTGGCGATATCTTTATTGATATCCCCCCTATCGGATTACTTATACCTGCGCAAGGCACACCCAAAGGACCAAATGACACACGAGCAACTGCGAGAGTATTGCCTGCGGTACTTATTCCTGATTATATAACAGTCCATCTAGGTGCGCCTAGCGATGCATCGGCCAGAAATGTGAGAGTGAGGTTTACTGATTATATTAAAAACGTTGCATCAAGTGAGATTTATTCAACATGGCCAACTAATTCATTAACAGCTAATATTCATGCAATTGTTTCCTTCGCACTAAACAGAGTATATACCGAATGGTATCGTGCACGAGGATATAATTTCGATATTACAAATAATACGAATTATGATCAGTACTTTAGAGAAGGAGCGATGATATACGAAAGCATAAGCAGAATAGTTGATAATTTCTTTGCCACTTATATACGCCGAATAGGCTTTGCCAACCCACTTTTTGCTCTGTTTTGCGCAGGTGCATCAGGCTCTTGTGAACATGGAGGGATGTCACAATGGGGGACAGTTACACTCGCTAATGGGGGATACAATCCGCTACAAATCTTACAGTATTATTATGGTAATAATATCGAGCTTTCTGCAAGTAATAATATTGGTGGGATAACCACAACATACCCCGGCACGCCTCTAACCATTGGAAGTACGGGACCAGATGTACAACGTATACAAAATTTCCTTAACAGAATTCGCATTAATTACCCCGCTATTCCGCGAATCGAAAATCCAAACGGTGTTTTTGGTGCGGATACAGCGGCAGCTGTTCGAGTTTTCCAAAGCATATATGGGTTAGACCAAGACGGCATTGTCGGTCCCGCGACTTGGAACAAAATTACGCAGGTTTATGTTGCAATTACAAAACTCGCGGAGCTTAATGGCGAGGGCACACGGGTTTCAATCGGCACAACTCCGCCAAGCGCTGTTCTTTCAATGGGTTCTAGGGGAAATGCCGTACTGGAACTCCAATTTATATTGAATACTGTCGCGGCATCCTATCCCGAAGTATCGACTGTTATTCAAGATAGCCTATTTGATGCGCGAACCAGAAACTCCGTTATCGAATTTCAGAAAACATTTGGGTTAACGCAGGACGGCGTTGTTGGTTCTGCCACATGGACAAAACTATACTTGGTTTATCATGGTATACGCGATAACGTACTAGTACCTCCGACAGAAATCCCAACCAATCCTCCACCCACTCCGCCATATCCTGGCACAGCGCTAGGACTTGGCTCATCAGGGGATAATGTGCGCCTAATTCAGGAAAACCTTAATGTAATACGTAGAATGTATCCAAATATACCTCTTTTAACTGTGAATGGAACTTTTGATAAAGCTACACAAACCGCGGTTATCGCATTCCAAAATCAATTTTTGCTAACGCCGGATGGCTTTGTTGGGCCGATTACATGGGCGAAAATTATGGAACAATATGCAATTGCAGTCGGAACGCCAACTACACCAATTCCCACACCTGATTATTTCTTTTATACAGTGTTTGCCGGCGATTCACTTTATAATATTGCTTTAAAATTCAATACAACCGTCGATGCTATAAAAAGGCTAAATGGGCTAACAAGTGACAATATATCTGTCGGGCAAGTGCTAAAAATTCCAAACACATCAACACCTCCGAGCTATTTTAACTATACAGTAGTAGCAGGCGATACATTATTCTTACTTGCACAAAGATTTGGAACAACTGTTCAAGCGATTATGGAATTAAATGGGCTTACTAGTGCAAATCTTTCTATCGGACAGGTGCTGAAAATCCCAGGCCAAGCGCCGATACCACCGAGCTATTTTAACTATACAGTTGTTGCAGGTGATACATTATTCTTACTTGCGCAAAGATTTGGAACAACCGTTCAAGCGATTATGCAACTTAATGGGCTGACCAGTACGAATTTGTCTATCGGGCAGGTGCTAAGAATCCCATCAGGTACAACTCCGCCCCCTGTTCTTGGAAAAACAGTAGTGCTTGACCCCGGCCATGGTGGCAGTGGAAACCCAGGTGCGGTTAATGGTTCACGTTTAGAAAAAAACGATAATCTTCGCCTAGGTCTCGCTGTCCGTGATATTTTGGTAGCAAAAGGCGTAAATGTTGTTATGACACGAAGCACCGATGTTGATGTCTCTCTTACTGAACGAAGCAATATATCAAACCGCAATAATGCCGATTTGTTCGTAGCTTTCCATAGGGACTCCAGCACAAACCCTGCCGCTAATGGCGTAGGCACATTTATTTATACGGCAGCACCGGCTAGGACGGCAGGATATGCATTTAATGTGAGCGATAGTATAGCTGATGCAGGTGTTCAAACTAACCGTGGCGTTATAAGGGCTAATTTTGCAGTACTTCGCAATACCGTCGCACCAGCTATGCTGCTTGAGATGGGATTCATTACGAACACAAGAGATAATCAACTGTTTGATACAAACTTAAATGCATATGCCAATGCAATTGCGAACGGAATAGTAACATCGCTCTCGCAGGGGCAGACATCGTATCGACTTTATACAGTTGTAGCTGGCGATACTTTGCCTAGCATTGCATCGAGATTCGGAACAACATCGCAAGCAATTATGTCGCTAAACAAACTTAGCAGCAATAACATAACAGATGGGCAGGTTCTCCGTATTCCATAAATCAAGTTACAAAGCATACAAAAGGCCCTTGGAGAGTAAACTCTCCAGGGCCTTTTGTATGCTTTGAATTCGCAAATAACTTTCCAGAGCTCCCGTGATCACTTTTGTATAGATGATTTCAAATAAGCGATATTGCTGTCATAAACTTTACCATTCCACTGTGTATACATTAATTTATCTCCCTTAGGACCCCAACTGGTGGATGCATTTTGGATATCAACTGCTATTTGAGTCGCTTTTGCAGTGAGAATATCATATACATAAAGCCCGTTCACTGTTGCATTCGTTCCAGCACTTTTGACATTATAAGCAATCATTCTCTGATCTGCTGACCAGGAAATACCACCAATATCAGTACCTTCTGTAATTTTCACCTGATTACTGCCATCAAGATCACAAAGCAGCAGCGTGTTTTTAGTGTTGTCACTTTGCAACACTAACATTTTGCTTCCATCATCAGAGAGAATAACATTAAAAACATTCTTCAGATTAAGTTTTGTCTTCTCCTTTGTGGTACGATTCATCTTAATTAGAGATGCATCATTCTCTGTATTATAATATACATTGTCCTTTGTCACTCGAAGGATAAATACCGATTCATCCTTTAGACCTCCTAATACTGAGATATCTCCCGATGCACTAGCCAAGTATGCACCATTTTTGTACGATGCACCGGCTATTTCATTCCCAAACCATATTGCACTCTTAGCGAAATCGATATCTTTTCCCTTGATGCAAAAGGTATCCTTGGTATTAAGATTCATAACATAATAAGCAGGATCACCCAGGACATACTCTGAATATATCAGGTATTTTTTATCAGCAGACAGGGTACCTCCTCCCAGCAATACATCCTTTTGTTCCTTAATCGGCTTATATTCTTTGGTCTTAATATTATAAAAATACAAGCTTTTGGGATAGGTATCCGAAAGTTCTGACAAGGTCATCTTGCCCAGCTTCTCATTATCTTTGGATACAATCACGGTTTCCTCGTTCAGCCAATCAGATATCTCAACATTTTCAAGTCGCTCGATTTTCTCCACCGATATTATGGGATCCTGATTTTCTTTATCACCATTATCTATTACTGTGATTGAGCCTCCCTGTTCCTTTGTAGTAACCCTGTTCTCTTCTTTTGCGCCACATGCATTTAAACTTAATATTAACATTAGTACGATTATGATTCTTGTTATTTTTTTAATTTTCATATTAATCGCCTCCTTATAGATACATCATAACAACCATCTGTTTCTATAAAATATACAATGGTATCAAAAATGCAAATTAAATGTAACAAATTTGTTTCCAACTCCTGCTTTTTAATCCTCATAAGCAGGAAGCATAATCCGAAAGGTAGATCCTGTCTGATCTGATTTTATAAGAGTTAGGGAGCCCCCTTGTACCTGGGTATACTTTTTTGCAAGTGACAATCCCAAACCGACACCACCATTTTCTCTGGCTCGATTCTTATCAATGGTGTAAAAGGGTTCAAAAATCTTGTTTACCAAGTCTGCTGGCATCCCAATGCCAGTATCTGCAATGTCAATTACAATCTGTTTCTCATGGATAGCATTTTTTACAAAAATACTACCCCCTGCCTTGTTATACTTGATGGCATTGTCTAGGAGATTCATTAATACAATCATTAGACTGTCCTTATCAGCTTTTGCATAAGCTTCCACTAATTCAGTCTTTGGTTGAATGCCGAATTTGTCGAGCTTCCCACTGAGACTGTCTAGAACCGTTAAAATAGTATGTTTTACCTCTAGCCGTTCCATCTTATATTCGAACTCATATTTATCCAGAGCCGATAAATCAAGCACCTTCACTACCATCTCATATAGCTTTAGAGTTTCATTTTTTATGCTCTCTCTCGCTGTTTCAATCAGCTCACTATCTCCTGGATACATTTCCAACAAATCAAGATAGGCTTTAATCGATGTTAAGGGCGTCTTAAATTCATGGGTTACATTGCCGATAAACTGCTTCTGTTGCTGATCTAGCTTTGATAATCTACCAACTGCTAAGGTTAGCTTATCCTGCTCTTCCTCCATATCCGAAAGAGTTTGCTTGATTTGTAAGCTCATACCACGGATACCCTCACTAAGCCTCCCTAATTCATCCCTTCGCTTAAGGACTGCCACATCATAATGTCCCTCTCCAATATGACTTACCTCTTTCTCAAGACGGATGATGTTATTGGCGAAGCTTCCAAAATAAAGATAAGCCAGAAGAAAACTCACAAGAAACACTCCCGCTCCTACGATGATAAATAACTGTCTAATCTGTTGGTAGAACTCCTGATACTGCGTTAGGGAAAAATTAAACCGCACTACACCAATCTGCTCACTTCCTAATTTTATTGGAGCGAAGTAATACAGTTCTTCCCCTTCGGTCAGATATGCGGTTTTGTGATCCAGCGCAAAGTTCAGTGTTTTCTTTATATTCTTTGATTCTGTCAGAGGCATTCTTTGACTAACAATATTGCCCTCTCTGTCATAAAGTACTACCGTTTGACCACTAATTAACCCTAATTGTGTAGCAAAGTCAACTCCCTTTTCTGCAAGGAAGGTTTGCGTTGATATATTAGGTTGTGCTAAAATTGTTTGAATAAAATATGTGTTGGCGATCTCTGCCTGCTGTGCAAGATACTGTTCGTACCGAACTCTCTGATTATTCTTAATTCCATTTAAGGCTAACATGCTTAATATGAATACGGTAAGAAGCAACAGACCAGCCAGAAAAATACTAAATTTAATTTTTATACCGGTTCTCACTATAACCTCCTAAGGCTTTATAGCCAATTCCGTGTACGGTCTGTATAATGTCCATATGATTTTCTCCCAGTTTCTTTCGTACTCTTTGTACATGAATATCGACCGTACGTGTACCACCCACATACTCCATTCCCCACACCAAGTCTAAGAGTTGTTCCCTCGAATATACCCTGTCCGGTTTTGATATAAGCAGCGTTAATAAATCATACTCCTTTGGTGTTAAGTCCAGCTGCCGATCTCCTACAAATGCTGTTCGCTGCTGCGGATAGAGGACAATGCCCCCAAGGGTTACGTTGTCCTCTACTTGCATATTCCCAGCAGCTAATTGCATATTTCCAGTAGCTGATTGCATTCTCCTAAGCAAGGATTTTAGACGGGCAAGTAATTCCATCATATCGAAGGGTTTTGTGATATAATCATCCGCACCCAGCTCCAGACCTAATATTTTATGTACAATATCATCCTTTGCAGTCAGCATAATTACCCCGATCCGATTTGATTCCGGCATTTTTTTCAGAATATCGTATCCATCCATACCCGGAAGCATTACATCCAGAATAATCGCATCCGGTCCAAATTCCAACAGACTCTTCAATGCCTCACCGCCGTGATATACCACTTTTGCGGTATACCCTTCTTTTTTCAGAGCAAATGCTATGGCATCTGCAATATTTTTTTCATCCTCAATCACCATTATTTTTTCATTCATAATTATATCAATGCTCCTTACTGCACAAATAGCCATTATTATAATATTTAATATAAAAGGTTAATTAATTCTACGTCTCAATCATATTTTTGTCAATTTGTTCTAGTTTGAAGTCAAATGCGTTCGCGGTTGATGCAATATTTGTTCAAGTTTGAAGCAAAATTCGTTCGGGTTTTAAGCAAAATTTGTTCGAGTTTGAAGCCAAATTCGTTCGAGTTTGAAGGCAAATTAGTTTTAGTTTGAAGCCAAATGCACTCTAGTTTGAAGCCATATTCGTTCTAGTTTGAAGCCAGATTTGTTCAAGTTTGAAGTTAAATTCGTTCTAGTCTGAAGCCGAATTTGTTCAAGTTTGAAGTTAAACTCGTTCGAATTTGAAGCAAAATTTGTTCAAGTTTGAAGCAAAATTCGTTCGAGTCTTAATCAAAATTCGTTCGAGTTTGAAGCAAAATTCGTTCGAGTTTGAAGCCATATTCAAGCTTGAGGCAAAATTCGTTCGGGTTTGAAGCCATATTCGTTCGGGTTTGAGGCAAAATTCGTTCGAGTTTAAAGCCATATTCCTTCGGGTTTGAAGCCATATTCGTTTGAGTTTGAAGCAAAATTTGTTCGAATTTGAAGCCAAATTCTTATGTTGCGTGATAGTGTTTCTGGTTTTTTGCTATGCCTATTGCCTGGCGTAGCTTTTCAAATAATCTCGATTCCGCTCCGAATTTCCCTTTGTTTAATAAGACGAACAAATTCCTATTAGCTTTTAACATTGACCATTTCAATTAATGCAGAATTAATATCATTAATTATATCCATGTCATATTCTAGAAGCAGTGTTAGTATATCATCGGGAATTACTTTTCGAGTAATCTTGTGTAGTTTGAGCCATCAGACCGCTAGATTAGAGCCACCTTTTCGATTGAAAATGAACCATTCTATTTTTGCCTTTATAAAGTGTACTCACCAAGATAATTTTTATCAAGGGTGTACCACTGCTATCACAGCAAGTCCTTGACAAAAACTATTTTGCTTTGTAATAGTAATTAAGGCACAATAGGATAAGTCTTGACAAATATGGCATGGCTCAAATTATATGGAACACTGGCTCAGTTCGTATCGGACACCTGGCTCTGAATGACATGATATTCATTACTTTGTTGCTAAATGCCATGATATATATTATTTTAATTACTTTTTTGCCAAATGCCATAATATATATTATTTTTAATAACTAATGTTGTCACCTATCAATTCATAAGATATACTATAGATATCACCAAAATTAGATTTACAAAAGGAGGCAACCAATACGATATACAAAAAAATACAAGATGAGTTAGAACAAGTAAACCTGAAAATCGATGCCATACAGGAGCAATTGAGTAACTTACCTCCAGGTAAACTTATTGTCACACAATACCAATCAAGATTTAAATGGTATATTTCGAATGAAAATCAACAAGCCTACTTGCCAAAATCTCAAAAATCTATAGCCGAAGAACTTGCTAAAAAGAAGTATCTTTCTTATAAGCTGGATGAACTTTTGCAAGACAAAAAAGCATACACTCAATATTTACAACATTTTGCTAAATCTTCTAGCAAATCTGAACAGCTTCTAGCCAGTCCCCACTACTTTCCTCTACTAAAATCATTCTTTCTACCAAAATCACAAACTCATGATGAATGGGTAAACTCTATCTATAGTAAAAATATAAATCATCCTGAAAATCTGATTCATAAATCTCTCTCAACGAACCTCGTTCGCTCCAAATCGGAAGCCATGATTGATACAGCTCTATTTCAGAACAATATACCTTACCGTTATGAATGCTTGTTACAATTAGGTGATCTCCCTTTCTATCCTGATTTCACTATTCTTCATCCTATCACAGAGCAAATCTACTATTGGGAACATTTTGGTATGATGGACAATCCTGTCTATGCTAAAAATACATTCTCCAAACTCCAGATCTATAGTTCAAATAATATAATTCCCTCCATAAATTTAATTACAACATATGAGACTAAAAACGCACCTTTGAATATTTATCAGATTGAGAAAATCATTCATTATTATTTTAATTAAAATGGGGCGTTGAACTCTCTCTTTTTCTTCCCTTTGCCCCATTTCTCAGATTTTACCACCTTCTCTAACTCTATCTGGGGCATGGCAGCTGATGGTTCTTTGTTTATGTCCCGCCGTTCTGTGATTGCGGGGCATCGGCATTCTTTTTTCTTCCCTTTGCCCCATTTCTCAGATTTTCCTACCTTCTCTAACCCTATTTGGGGCATGGCTGTTGATGGCTCTTTGTTTATGCCCCGCCGTTCTGTGATTGCGGGGCATCAGCATTCTTTTTTCTTCCTTTTGCCCCGTTTCTCAGGTTTTCCTACCTTCTCTAACCCTATTTGGGGCATGGCAGCTGATGCCTGTTAGTTTATGCCCCGCCGTTATGGGTTTGCGGGGCATCGTCATTCTTTTTTCTTCCCTTTGCCCCATTTCTCAGATTTTCCTACCTTCTCTAACCCTATTTGGGGCATGGCAGCTGATGCCTGTTAGTTTATGCCCCGCCGTTATGGGCTTGCGGGGCATCGTCATTCTTTTTTCTTCCCTTTGCCCCATTTCTAAGGTTTTCCTACCTTCCCTAACCCTATTTGGGGCATGGCAATTGATGGCTCTTTCTTTATGCCCCGCGAATAAGTATAAGCAGATTTATAGTCCAATTTTACGATACTTAAAACCAAAGTCACCCTGCAATAACAAAAAAATCCCCAGAACATTTCTGTTCTGAGGATTTGAATTTTATTATTATTATCTCTAAAGAGATTATTATCTCTTTGATAGATGTCCCCGTACTGTAGAGCCTCAGAGATACTGGATTCCTATCTGTTAATGTCAGTTACGTGGGTTTTAGCCACAGAATCTCAGAACATCTCAACGCCTTTCATTAGTCCATCGACATAAGCATGCATCCTCATAGCAAAACCGAGCATCAACTTTTCGCCACATTCCAGTTTCAAAACTATCGAATAACTTGCATTTTAGCCATTAGTACTAAATGGTGCCAGAGTATACTCATTTTTCTCGCTGGGCAATGCCCTGTAAAAAATGTTACGGCCCTGTTCCATCTTCCACAATACAATAACCAGCATTTGTTTTACGAACGGTCACAAATCGAATATTTACTCCGTTTTCTATATTGGAGTCTGGCTTCGTTGTTGCATTAATAGTAATCTCATACTCTACAGTATCGGAGCCATTCTGGTTACTGGTTTGGGACTTACCTGGTTTGATTGATACGACTCTAACTGCACTAAGGTAGGAATACAACTGGGGCGGATTATTAAAAAGTTTTGTATCATCAAGATTTGAAAACAAGGAGTCAATTTTTTGTTCAACAGATAATGTTGAAAGTTGAGCCGATCTATCTTGGGATACCATTGAGTCAAAATAGCGCCTAATAACTTGCTCGACAGTACGTTTTTGTGCAGAAGTATTCATTGCATTTGATGTATCGTAGTAGTATTTTTGCCAATAATCATTCAAACTCATGCCTGTTATATCTTCAAAATCTCGCCCTCTTAAGGAAAATGAAAGACCGTCGTGTCGTCCATAGCATATGAATGCTCCAACAATATTTCCATTATCTTTTAGAAGAATTAGTCTACTGTTATTGTTTGGAAAATCAGAATATTTTTTCGGTAATGTCCCAGAAGTTGCATGAATCTCAACGTTTAGGCTTTTACCTAAAAATGGCGTAAAGTCATAACCGATGTCTTTTGATAATTCAAGTGAACGGATCCAAAAAAGTATCTCAGGTGAATCCTGCACAGTATATTGCAGCGTCTTAGGCAATATAAGTGTTTGGGTTCCCATGATTTCACCATTTGTCCAGCCATAAGAAGTTAAGTTATCCTTCGTTGTTGATATGCCTTCAACAGGTTTGACGTAGTCCAAAAGTTTTATTTCATGTCCAATGTCCTTGCCATTATCACCATGGATATATACCGACATAATTAGATCAGTTAAAGTCTTGCCTTCCACTTTAATTTTATATGTTTTTCCCCGCTCCCACTTTTTATTCTGGTTTTCATCGGTGAAAAAATGTTGACTCTTACTTAATCCGTTTACTTCTGCTCTGCCTGAAATCAAAATGTTCCAATCGCTTGTATTAGTATAATCGAGTGGAATTTGAAAACTTATCTCACCGTTTGAATACTTTATGCTGTCAGTAAGCTGTTGTATAGCAACTTGTGGTGTAACTATAGTTTTTCGATTAGCAGCAAATCCAGCTATAACCACGAATACAGCGATTATTGCCGCAATAATAATCCACATTGAAGTCTTTTTAAAGTTCAGCGCGTTGCGCACGCGCGACTTAACATTGCTTTCGCCAAATGCCAGTGGGCTCAATAGACCTGCACGTCTGACCGATAGAGAAAGTAGTGACTTCGAGTATCCAACGCGAATATCTTCGCCTGATTTTCTTAGTACAGCTTCATCGCAAGAAAGTTCCATATCCTTTGTCATCATAAAGTAACTAATCCATATAACCGGGTTGAACCAATGAATTGTAAGTGCGAGAAAAGCGAGTGGCTTTATGAGGTAATCAAGCCGACGAATATGCGTCTGCTCATGAGCCATAATATAAGCGAGTTGCTCCGCAGGTAAACCTACTGGAATGTAAATACGTGGGTGGACAAAACCGAGCACAAATGGCGAAGTGATTTTATCTGTTTCATACATATTACCGTCAACTAAAGTTGCTTCTCGTGTATGGCGCTTAATTCGCCAATAACTGATTATTACGTAGAGTAACATGGATATTATTCCCATCAACCATACCATCTCGCTTACCGCCAATACAATCTTCATGGGGTTTACGCTGTTCACTGGGTTAACTGGCGGCAAGGAATTTGAAATGGACGCATTGACTACACTATCAACCGGTGGTATGTTAGTTTGAATAGCGGGTTTTTGCATAAATCCAATGTTTTGTGGTATAGCATTATTATTAACTGGAAGTAGGCTCATTGCACTTTCAAAGGTGAATGGGCATAACAACCGAAATAATACAATACCCCACAATGCATAAGAAAAGATTTTTGGTGCTCTTTTGAGCGGAAATCGAATCAGTATGACAGCTAATGCAACAACACTTGCGATCAGACTCATGTTGAGAATACCAATAAATATGCTATCTTTCATTTTGCCGCCTCCTCAATCATTTTTTTGATTTCATTAACTTCTTTCACTGTTAGTTTCTTTCCTTCAAGAAGCGTGGCAATAAAAGCAGGCAGTGAGCCATTGAACGCTTTGCTCAATACAGCTTCGCTTTCATATTTCTGCACCTGTTCACGTTTTATAAGTGCTGTAACTATAGTATTTTCATTTTGCAATACATTACGCTGGCAAAGTTTCCGTAGAACGGTATAGGTAGTAGATTTTTTCCACCCTAGTCGATCCTCACATACTTTCACGAGCTCTGGCGAGTTGATGGGTTCCAACTCCCAGATAATGTTTACAAACTTGTATTCGCCATCAAACAGTTTATATTCTTCCATAAGTAGTACCTCCAGTTTATTCTAATAAACTATAATCTCAGTTTACTGCAGTAAACTGAGATTATCAAGAGGAAAATCAAATTTTTATCATTATTCATACAAGATTTTACGACAATTTATATACAACATTGCATGACATTTTACTTACAACATTGCATGACAATTTACCTACAACATTTATGACATTTTACTCTCAAGATTAAAAAACTCTTTCACTCAAGTGTTAAAATTAGTCGAAATATAAAAACACGGCTCGAAAATGATTGCTTTCGAGCCGTGTAATATATTATGCAAAATTTTATCTTATAAGTTTATATTCATTTATCTCATTAGCTCTATTTCCACTGGGTTCTCAAGATTTAGCATAGGTGACGTACTTCTTGTTAAAATCACTTTATTATCCTTTGGCCAGACTACCGTATAAAAATTTTCGATCTTCTTTGCATCTTGTGTAGTTCCATATCCTTCAGAATCAAAATGATATTTATTTCCTTTTGTATCCATGTAATCAGGATTAAATAATCCAAAACAACTTGTAGCAATAGTCTGAAGGGTAATGTTTGCTTTGTCTCCAACTTTTGAAATGCTCTTTATCCGTGTTTCAGATATTTCTGGTGTCATAGTCATTTTCGCAAGATCAATTGTAATCTCTGCTTCCGATTTTTTAAATAAGCGTATTCCAGTTAGCTGTATTTTATCAAGTTTTGCCAACCCATAATAATTACCTTCAAGATAATATATCATTCTACCAATACGATCGGGGCCTGAAGATACCACTCCACCGGAGTGACCCCATTCGTTACCATTCGTATCAATTGCTTTAAAGTTTATTCCATTGATTATACTATCATTATTACCAGGAATGTCTACACTAATCTCCGTACCTGTAGGATGTTCCACAACGGAATTAATATGAATCGTCTGGCCTTTTACCACTATATTTTTATCGATACTTGTAACCTTGGGTTCGGGAAAATCCTTCAAATGAAGATTAAACTCAAAGGCTCCTAAGACCTCAGTTTGTGTATTGGGGGTGGCCCCAAACTGATCAATTTCGTGGTCTTCTTGAATTTTGCTATCATGTATGGTGCTTTCTCTGCTCATTGTAACGTATATTTTTATGTCCTGCGGTATGGACATCTCGCTAGAGCGAATGCCGATATAGAATAAACCATCATTTTTCTTCAGTTCTGAACCTGGATAGATAAATCTGTCACTAGAATAATTTTCTAATTTAATTCCTGTTACAGAGTTAACAATTTTATCAATATTAATGTGTATTAAATCATCTTCACTGTGTATTGCCTTATCAGGTATTTGAAAAAATACTACCAAACGCTTGCTATCTGGAATCACATATGGAAGGCTTAATGTATAGCCATTATTAGCATCCGTTAAATTAACCTCTTGAGTATATTCGTTTTTTACTGCATTTTGAAGCCCTTTATCAAAGCAAACGTATTTTGCTAAGGATCCTATTACTGGTATATGAAATATGCTATTTGCCAGGGCTGTCTTCGAATTTACTATAAATACAAATAGTACAAAAACTGCTGCAACGCTTGATAAACCTGCTAAAAAAGTTTTTTTCTTTTTATTATGAATTCTTCGATTTAGTCGAGACCCTATTTGACCTAGTGCCTCCGGATATATTTCGGCTTCTTTCATAGATTCTTTATATTCATCAATACGTTTTTGATCCATAATTATCACAACCTCCTATTCTTCTAATTCTAACCGAAGTAGCGTTAAAGCTCTCCGTTCTCTGGTGGCTACCGTACCCGGTGGTAGCTCCAAAATTACAGCGGTTTCTGCCAAAGTATATCTTCCATAAAAGCGTAGATAGATAATGTTGGATAGATCCTCGGAGAGCTTACGTATTGCCTCTTTCATGGGAAGTCTATCATATTCTTCTGTGGCTTCCTCCGGTATCTGATCGATCAGAATTTCACGCTTTCTCTTACGCAGCATCTGAAGGCATTCATTAATAACAATCCTCGTAAGCCAAGTCTTAAAAAAATCGGTGTTTTTCAATTTCTTTCGATTTAAATATCCTTTATAGATTGCTTCATCCAATGCATCCATAGCAAGAGTTTGATTATTCATGTAACTATAAGCAATGCGGTATAGACTTTCCTTGCATTTTTCCATTTGTGTTACGTATTCACTTTTACTAATACCCATAGTTCGCCTCCCTCCTACTCATTAGATGCATAAGATAACGATTTTTTTTGCGTCATTAAAATAAATACTACTTTTTCTTTTTATTTTTTTATACGTTAAACTGAATATTTTATTTGATTTTTCCATGCTCTCAACTTTAACATTATATAAAACCATTCCAAATACTTACACAATATTCTACATCCACATTAAAAACAGCCCCAGATTTTCCAATCTGAGGCCAACATCTCCTATCTCCTCAAATTTTTATCAGGTTTGTAATCCTGATAATCAATTTGCTTTTCCTAATGGTCTTTCCAGTTCTTTAAAAATTAAAATCTGTTGTAGCGTTACCAGATCTTCATCGGCATAGCGTCTATAACCTGCTTCTGTAACTGCACTTGGCTTAAATAGCCCTATTGAGTCATAGTAATGAAGCATACGGATACTTATCCCAGTCAGTTCAGACACTTGTTTTACAGTTCTCATATATATACCCTCTAATTATGATTTTAAGATGAAAATAATTCTCATCACTTTGCCGGCTATAAGTTTTTGTTGGTATTTTTACCCATGACGTACCATCTCAGTCTGTCACGTCTTTACTTCCAAAATATTAGTTTATTTTCTCAGTTTTAAATCCAAAACATTGGATAACTATTAATATCTTCTTTGAACCAACTTTCACATTCATTATAACAGCATTACTCTTTCCTTTTCTTATGGATTCTGCACGCTCTTTATTTTGCATTAATATCCATATGTAAGGTAATACTATCTTTTGAATTATTATTAATTTATAAATAATTTACGAGGAGGTTCTTAATATGGCCAATTATACCGGTGTAGTTAAATGGTTTGATAATGAAAGAGGTTATGGCTTTATTTCAACAAATGATGGTCAGGATGTTTTCGTACATCATTTACAAGTAAAGGAAAAACTCATAATAAAGATTTACACGAGGGTGAGTCTGTCAATTTTGATGTTAGGCAAGATGATAAAGGCACAAGTGCTTTAAATGTCCAAAAAATATGATAAAATTTCTTAAAAATTTCTTATTAACAAATAAAAGTCCGTCACTCCATGAGTTAATTCCGTGTATACTACACATACTATAAATGTAAAACTAATATGGATGTAGGAGGAAACCACGATGGCAAATCAAAGTAACCAATTCATTCAATCTTCAGAGGCTAACGAAGGCAATGTTGTCGGAGATGAGCCGATTATCACGTAAGGCTTATAAGACTTAAATGTTTTAAAAGTCTTATAAGCCGTGAGGTTTTATACTAGATAAGGATTTATTTATTTGGCATATTAATATGTACATTTAAATAGATCCTTTCTATTTTAGAAGATATCTTAAGTAAGCCACTTTGCATCAAGATACTATCATTTTTTCCATTTCACAATCCAGAATTTCAGATAATACATACTTCTTACAAAAATATTTTTATTATTACATGCAACAGCAATTATCTGTAACTATTTAACTGCAAAGGAGACAATGGCATGCCCACAATCATAGCAAAGCAAAGTCACGCTATTGCATCGAACTATTTCTCTCATCTTTTATGATATTCTGTTTTAGTCTTTTCCATTACCTTTTTACATATTTAACCACAGTCCAGCATAAATGCATACAAAAAACCTCCCAAAACAAATGTCCTGAGAGGTTTTGAATCGTTTTGAATTGTAATAAGAAATCCTGCGTTGCAGTAATCCTTATCTCTTTGAAAACTGTGGTGCACGACGTGCTGCCTTTAAGCCGTACTTCTTTCTTTCCTTCATACGAGGATCTCTAGTTAAGAAGCCTGCTTTCTTGAGTGCAGGACGGTAATCAGCATCTGCGTGTAATAATGCTCTGGAAATACCGTGTCTGATAGCACCTGCCTGACCTGTAAAGCCGCCGCCTTTAACGTTTACTAAAACGTCAAATTTGTCTGCTGTATCGGTGATTGCAAGTGGTTGACGAACGATTAACTTTAAGGTTTCTAAACCAAAGTAGTTATCCATTTCTCTTTTATTTATAGTAACCTTACCTGTTCCAGGTACAAGGTAAACTCTTGCGATACTGCTTTTTCTTCTTCCGGTTCCGTAATATCTTGCCTTAGCCAATGTTATTTCCTCCTTTCAACCTCAATTAGTATTTAATCTCTAATGCTTCTGGTTTCTGAGCTGCATGTGTATGCTCTGCACCAGAAAATACATGTAATTTACTTATCATGGATCTACCCAAAGGTCCTTTTGGAAGCATTCCTTTTACTGCAAGTCTAATAACTTCTGTAGAGTCTTTAGCCATCATCTCTGCTAAAGTTGTCTCTCTCATACCACCCGGATAATCGGAATGATTGTAGTAAATTTTCTGCTCTAATTTCTTACCTGTTGTCTTAATCTTATCTGCATTAACTACGATTACGTAATCACCTGTATCAATGTGAGGAGTAAAGGTTGGTTTGTTTTTACCTCTTAAAATAGCGGCGATCTCAGAAGTGAGACGTCCTAATGTATGTCCTGTAGCATCTACTACATACCATTTTCTTTCAATTGTTGCTGGACTAGCCATAAAGCTTTTCATCGGTTTACCTCCTTATGAAAATGTGTTCATCAATATTATTTTTTCTTGACGACCGTAAACGCTTTTATACTAAAATTGAATTGGAAATATTCAATTATATTAAGCAATACTAAGTCTAATTTATCCATTGCGAGCTCAAATACCGTTACCGGGGCTTTGGTTCAGGCATTGTCACGTCACAATTCATAATTATATTACATGTTACCGGGTGTGTCAAGCATTTTCCAACAATCTCATGGGGTTTTCATATAAAATTTGGATAACTGTTTGTGTATCACTTTTTTTCAATAAAATGTCCACCGCTCTCTTTATATTTGGTATTCTTACTCTAAAATCATGGCAATCACTTCCCAGAAAGTGAACCATTCCGTTATTTAATAATTTAAGATTATAATTAACACGAGCATTCATCCTACCTCCGATTAAGCTATTGCCGTTCATCTGCATGTAGCATCCCATTTTGATCAATTCGCCAATCCAATCTTCCCGTTTGTACAGTACAAAATAGCGCTCAACGTGCGCTAGAATCGGAATATATCCGCTGTTAACCAATCTTAAAAGGCCTCGATAAATTTCACTGTAAGCTTCCTCATAAGAGAATTCCACCAATACAAATTGGGAATCTGCAAGGGTCAACGCCTGCTTACTATTTAATTTCTCAATGATCGAGTCACTATAAAATATTTCATTGCCCAGATAAATCCGTATATTCTTGTCCAGCTTTTTTGCTTCCTCTTCAACCATATCTTTGATTCTTCTGAGTTCATCCACCGGTATATTCTCTCTCCCAACTGCATAATGTGGTGTGGCAATCATCGTCTGAATCCCCTGCTCCCATGCGATCTTGATCATAATCATGGTCTCTTCCATACAACTGGAACCATCATCAACACCGGGAAGCAAATGCGTATGTACATCAAAAAAACCAACGAAATTATTCATATTCTACCCAATCCTTATTCATTTTATTAGAGACTTAAGAATTACAGAAAAGGAAGCCGTGCCATCCATATCAAGATGTAAACTGCTCCCTTTTATATTAGCAGGTAGCGTTTAATTCTAATTTCTACTACCTAGTCCTGCGTTATTGTATTTGGTTTTGCTGCGATCTACGAATTAATTTACTTATTATATATTGAGATACCCAAAAGATGTAACATGTCTTCCAAAATTGGTTTTTATAAGCTGATTTTATCTTATCCCTCTCTGAGCCTCAAATTATTAATTAATTCTATACCATATTTTAACAGTATAAATTTTTGTCCGCAAGTATTTTTGAACCTCTATAAAATGTATATTTCTATTTTTTGTTTCAATATAATACAGGTTCTTTCAAAGCATTACATATAATGCAGCCGAAATTTTTTATTAATCTTATACTTGTCCAAATGAACCTTCAGCATATGCCACCTATAGTTGAATATACCTCATTCACCATGCCATATGGTGTAAAAAGATAATATTTTGATACATTTGAAGATAGTCCCAACCTAACAGACATTACAATTCCTGCTAGTGTTCTTGATAATAAAGATAGCACTTTTAAATTCTGCACAATTTGAGGTGGATCGCGCCACATCAAAACAGATCCATATTAACTTAAATTAATGAGGGTATTTCATTCCTACATAAACTGCCATATTTCTAATTATCTTGACAGTTTTCTACTTCGAATATAAAATATTTATAGCAAAATCATTTCCGTTCGGAGGCCTAAAATGAATGATACAAAAGAGATAAAGAAGGAAAAAGATTATTCCATAGAAGTCATGGTACGATAAAAACTTCCAGCTGGTTTTTGCCTAACCTTGCTGAAAGTTTCTCTCGTTGGCCGGTGCAATTATTTGTTATGATAACTGGCGCCCTCGTATTGACCAAGACATATTCTATTGAAAAATCCTTAAATAAAGTTTTTAAATTCTTACTGATTTTAGTTTCATGGTCTGCAGCATACCTATTCTTGATTTATTTTTTTCTTAATCAAAAGGTATTTACAGTTCAAGAGACAATTCATCGATTTTTAAGTGCGGATATATTCTATCATCTATGGTATTTATATATGTTGATTGGAGTGTATATCGTACTTCCTTTTGTAAAACCATTATTGGACAATCTTAGTAAAAAGCTTCAAAAATATTTTATCGGAATGTTTCTCTTCTATTCCCTTATTCAAATAATACCATTGCTTTTGAGGACACTATTTCACTTCAATACCACCATATATTTAAAGTTACCTTTTATGGATTGGCAGTTGGGTTGTTTAGTTGTAGGTTTTTATCTAAGTGCGATAAGTCGTGTAAGCAAACGTCAATTTATATTGACTATATCTATTTTCATAAGTACTAATATAATTACTTCGATCTTAACTTACCTGGAATGTAACAGAATTAACCGATACACTGAAACCTATTATGGATTACCTATCTTCACTAATATAACATCGGCAATTTGTATGTTTATAATGGCAAAATATATTTCCAAGTGTTTTTCATCAAGTTCCTTCTTTATTCGTCTATGTTGCTTTATCGGTGCACTATCATTAAATATATATTTGATCCATCCGTTGGTCATGGCTTATTATCAAAGATATCTTAATGCATGGGTTGTAAAACATATACCGTACTTGAGTGTTACTTATATTTTTTACTATGTATTTGTTTCTATAACCTCTGTGATTTTAGCATATATATTGCAGTGTGTTATCCGCCTTATAAAATCATTAATAAATACAATGAAGGTGACTGAAGAGAAAGTTCCAAACATATAAATGAATGAGGCAGCAGATAGGATACCATCCTATCTGCTGCCCTTTTCTACTCTAATATAAAAATATAATATAAAAACTCAATTTCTATCTTACTTTTTTACCTTCACCGAGACTACACTTGAATAGCTACTATATAACTTTGTTTTCCCTGACAATCTGAAAGCGATCACTTTAAAATAATACTTTTTGCCAGAAGTTAACCCTTTCTTTTTAAAGCTGGTTGAGGAGGATACTGTTGCAACTTTTGTATACTTTCCCTTTGATGAAGTTGACATATAAACCATGTACCCTGTTGCCCCTGTTACTTTCTTCCAACTCAGTTTTGCATATTTCGATCCTGAAGTAATGCTCGGCTTTATGTTAACCGGAAGTATCTTAAAGGTTTTGGTTATTGTTCCGGTATAATTACCTTTTCCGCTAATTGTAACTTTGGCTGTTCCCGGTTTGCTGTTGTTGTAATACTTCACCGTATAGTCTCTATTAAGTTTTAACCTTACTTTACCATTTTTCAAAATAACATTTGGTGTCTTCTTCGCTCCTGAATACAAGTACGTATTAAAAGATAAACTGGAAGAACACGCAGAAAGACTTTTACGGTTTATCACAAACGATTCCATATCAGTGCCTATATAATTTCCCATTCCAGTAATAAATATAAGCCCCATTCCTGGATTCACATTATACTTATATGACAGTTTATAATCTTTTCCTTCTTTTAATGTGACAGATCCATTTTTTACAGTAACTGATGGTTTAATTTCGTATCCAGTATAGCTGTATTTATTTGCGCCCAATTTAGTACTCATGTTACTCATACTATCTTGGTAAGATACTCGGAGAGTATAGGTTGAATCGCTGTACGATCCAGAATCTTCGTCATAATAACCTATATAAGGTGCTACCATTACATAATACTTTCCTGCTGGTAAATCGTATGTCGGGCATTTCAAATTATGATTGCCATCCACACTCCATTCCTCATAATCTATCTGCCTATAATACGAACCATCCTCTTTATATAAGCAGACAATCCAATAATTGGTTTGGAAATCTATAGTGGGGTGACTAAATGAAACTGACACATACCCACTCTTTGTTGTAGAAAATGTATACCAGTCATGATCATATTGAGATACTGTTGCTCCATTATAATTAGTATTCGTTTTTATTACATCTGAATTTAAATAACTACCATTATACTCCATCTCGAAATTATTAGTGGAAGCGTAATTAATACGAAGGGTATACGGAGTACCCTCAGTAATATAATCGGAATTACTTCCAACCTTTACATAATATTTTCCTGCTGGTAAACCTATATCTCCTGTCATTAAATTATTATGACCATTTGTTTCCCACTCTTCATCCATCTTAGAAGTATCAGTTTCAGGAGCCGAATAGTATAGACTAAGTCTCCAGCAAGTCCAAATGGAGTCAGTTGAGGGGTGATTTAGTTGAATAGTAACTTTTCCTGGCTCTGTTAATGTGAATGCATACCACTCATAGTTATAATGATTAATTGTAGGTCCACTAGATTTCCCCTCTATATCAGTATTAACCGAAGCATCATACGCTGATAAAAAACTGTCATTATCCCCATCCCCCGTAGCTGCATTTGCTTTCTGACCTTGAATATTGTAGGTAAAGATTGTTATAAACAGAAAACTAATAATGAATAAAATTCTTCTTTTCAAAACTTTCACTCCTTACTTTTTATATTTTATTAAATAGCTTAAAAACCATTTCTCTGATAAAAAAAGAGAACCTTTTACTAATTACTACTTAAACTTAACATGTATCTGAAGAGGTGGGGCTGTTAATTGCACTTCTTCTGATTTCGATTAGCCACTACCTTGTAGTAATAACTCTTTCCTGTCCTTAGCCCTATCTTTTTGTAACTTGATGTATAAGTTGAAGTAACCATAGCGATTTTTGTAAACGTTCCATTTTTCGAAGTGGACATATAATCGAGATAACCTGATGCAACAATCAACTTATTACACATAATTATTACATGTCTTTCCCATTTATCAACATATGTATTGTTAATCTGCAATACCTTTTCATCAATAACAAAGCAATTCTCGCTATTCTCACTTTACTCTATTCTCATTATATAATACATAATATTCCAAAATAATTCAAGACGTGGGTATTGTATTTATATATGTTTATTGACCTTTACATCATACTTCCTTTTGTAACGCCTCTTCTATACTTTAACTTAATTTATAAAAAATTTATGTTGTATTGTTTGTCTTTTATTTATTTGTTCAAATTTTACCGTTACTATTTAAGACTTTACTTCACTTTAACACAAGTATATATAATTACGATTAATGGATTGGCAATTAGGATGTCTAATTTTTATACTTCTTTTTTTCCATATTCTTTGTATTGTTAACTTACTTGTTACAAAGACTCATACAAAGTCTGTATCTAATTTAGTGAAAATAAAATGTAAACGACAAACAATGTTCAGCATTATATCCAGCGGAACCATACTCAAGGAACGCTTATAAATACTTTTCTTGCTCATTATATATTGGACGTTACCTTCTTTTTTCTGACTCGAATCATGGAGATTGTTAGGATTATATGTGATATATTGTTGATATATTAATTTACATATTGTATACTAGCTTATACTGTATTGGGAAGGGGAGACTTATTCGTGGTTTTTAGTTCGGTTACATTTATATTTTTATTTTTACCCATTGTTTTATTAATTTATTTCTCAGTTAGAAAGGAATTTCGTAATGCTGTATTATTAATATCTAGCATAATATTTTATGCCTGGGGTGAACCATTGATAGTACTAATTGTACTATGTTCACTTATTCTAAACTATTTATTTGGTTTATTGATTAATTATCTTCAACAAAAAGATTCTAAATTAATATACCATAAGTTAACAATGGTGTTTTGTGTTCTACTAAATATTGGATTGTTAGTGTATTATAAATATACCAACTTTTTAGTTCTTAATATAAGAGAGATTTTTAATTCTCCTGATATATTCTCTAATTTTAAATATATTGCATTACCTATTGGTATTTCATTTTATACCTTTCATGAATTATCTTATGTTGTAGATATTTATCGTAAAGTTGCTAAGGTTCAAAAAAATATATTAAATTTAGCTTTATATATTTTGTTTTTCCCACAGTTGGTTGCAGGCCCTATTATTAGATACCATGATGTTTGCGATCAACTTACTGATAGAACAGTTGATTTAGAAGGTTTTTCTTATGGAATTAGACGATTTCTACTTGGGTTAGCAAAAAAAGTACTGATTGCAAATACAATGGGACAAGTTGCTGATTCTATCTTTGCGATTCATGCCAATAACTTAACAGCTCCATTAGCTTGGCTTGGAATCATCTCATATTCTCTTCAAATTTATTTTGATTTTTCTGGATATTCTGATATGGCTATTGGTATAGCGAGAATGTTTGGATTTAAATTTCTCGAGAATTTCAATTATCCTTACATTTCACAAAGTATTACAGAATTCTGGAGAAGATGGCATATATCTCTTTCAAATTGGTTCAGAGACTATTTATACATTCCTCTTGGAGGAAATAGAAAAGGTAAATTTAAAACATATAGAAACTTAATTATTGTCTTTCTATGTACAGGTATCTGGCATGGTGCCAGCATGAATTTTCTTATATGGGGTCTATATTATGGAGTATTTTTAATTCTTGAAAAAACAAAAGTAATTTATTTTGGAATTAAGTTTGAAAAAACAGTTGGCAGAATTTATACTTTATTTGTTGTTATAATTGGTTGGGTATTTTTCAGAAGCGAGACACTCCATCAATCTAAGAACTATCTATACTCTATGTTTGGACTAGCAAAAACGCAATCTATTTTTACGTTAAGTTATTTTATAACACCAAAATACATTATAACATTAATTATTGCTATTATTGGATGTATGCCTATATTCCGAAACAAATTCTTAAAGCTAGAAAACCGTTCTATCGGCATTACCCAAGCTGTTGTTCGTGATATTTTCATCTTAGCTGTAACAGTTTTAAGTATATTATACATCGCGAATATGTCATATAACCCATTTATATATTTTAGATTTTAGGAGGTAGAAATGCGTAAATATTTAAAAATACTAGGCTATTTGTTTTTTTCATTTCTGTTTTCATATTTCCTTTTAGTCATAGTCGGCACAGCATTTGAAAGGCTTCCATTTACCTTATCCTATAAGCCCAAATTTTCAATTGTCATTCTTGCAACTATCTGTATGACTTTTCTTATAAATAGATTTGATAAAATATTAGTTGATAAGAAGAACGTATGGAAGAATGTCCCTATATGCATAATTTTTATTTTTATTATATTTCTTCCACTAATATTCATAACAAGTAATACAATTGATAAAAATGAAAATCGCAATTTGGCAAAATTCCCATCTCTCTTTGTTAAAGATAAATTTAATTATAATTATTTCAAAGAAATCGATGCCTATTTTAGCGATCATTATGGTTTTCGAGATATGCTTATTAAAAATAATTCTATACTAAATGTAAATTATCTTAGGACATCCTCATCCAATCAAGTTTTGTTGGGTAGTAATGGTTGGTTATACTATTCCTCACCAACCAAAGGAGAAGATACGATATCGACATACCAGCATATAAACTTATTTACTGATGAAGAGCTTGTAACAATTAAAGATAATTTATTAAAACAGGAAGCTTATTGTAAACAGAATGATTCTAAATTTCTACTTGTTATAACGCCCAATAAAGAAACTATTTATAAAGAAAATTATCCAAAGGGAATTGCGCAAACTGGCGATTCATCAAGAACGGATCAACTGGCAAAATATATACAAGAAAATACAGATATAAACTTCGTATATCTAAAAGACAAACTCCTTTCCTCAAAATCGACATCAAAATATCCTCTATATTTAAGTACGGATACTCATTGGAATAGATTGGGTGGCTTTTATGGATATGAAGAAATCATGAAACATCTGAACTTATTTTACCCTAATATAAAGGCATTCGATCTTTCTGATTATACATTGAAATCCACAGAAATACCAGGAGGTGATCTTGCAAAAATGATAAACATGCAAGATTATTATAAAGACACCTGGTATAATTTGGTAAATAAGAATGGCAATAACTATAAATATATTGTAGGAACTCCCAATGATTTTGTTTGTATTTCTCAATCTGAAGACAAAACACTTCCAACCATGGTTATGTTTAGAGATTCCTTTGCCAAAAATCTAGCACCTTATTTGTCAAACCATTTTAGTAAGATTGATTATGAGTGGTCTAGCTTCAATAAAGATATCATTAGTAAGAAAAAGCCTAACATAGTTATCTATGAGCTTACTGAAAGATTTTCATATACATTATTAACAGATTTCACAAAATAGATGTTAGATATTGGTTTATTAAGGCATAGGAAACATTGAGTTACCCACAATGGAATTGTAGAAGAATATTAAAGTATTGGAGCGAGATTTATGAAACCAAAGAAAGAAGCAAGGGAATCAGGCATCGAATTACTACGAATAATCCTTATGATGCAGATAATAATGTTGCATACTTATTACTATAGTGGATACTCTGATTTTGCGAAAACTATAGGCGGAAATCATAAGCTATTCGCAGGGTTTATGATGAGTTTTTTTAATACACCTGTCGATGTGTTTTTGATTATTTCAGGATATTTTATGATCTATAACCAATTTGGAAATAAAAACTATATTAATAGAATTATTAAAGTATATCTACCAGCATTATTTTATTCTGTAGTTTTAGGATTAATATGTATTAATTTTTACCCATATGGTATTACACATAGTAATTACAACCCTATTAAGATTTTTACACCATTTTTCTCCAAGTCTTGGTATTTTATTTCAAACTATATCTTGATTGTAATATTCATACCATTTATAAATATTACTCTGCAAAAGTTGACCCAAAAGCAATACATAAGGCTGTTAGGTTTATTGGGAGTATTATTATCAATATGGCCTAATCTGTCCTCGTTCTTTCCTTTTGGGCAAATTTTTAGTGTAAATAAAATTATTGATACATTTGATGGCAAAAGTCTCATTAGTTTCTTATTCATGTATATTATAGGTGGTTACTTAAGACTGTTTGTTGCAGAAAACAGAAAAATCAGATTGCTTTATCTTGTCTCATTTTTTGGTTTTTCAATGATTGATTTTGGACTCAAATTTATTTCAGAACCTCACGTATTCGAATACAATAAAATTGCCGGAAGATATGATAACCCTTTTGTTATTTGTGGTGCAATTGCCTTATTCTTGTTTTTTAGAGAAATAAAATTTAAATCACGTATTGTAAACAGTATAGCCGGTACCACCTTTGGAATTTACATGATACATGAATTTGCACCAATAAGAATTTTGATATGGACTGAAATATTTAATTTAAAAACAAAATACCATTATATCTTTAACGATAAGAGTTATATTATAAAAGTATATGTTATTATGCTACTTATTTTTATTAGTTGTATGGTAATTGAGTATACAAGACAGTTTTTGTTCAGTTCAGTAGAAAAAATTATCACCAAGGTGAAAAAAAATAAAAATTCAATATAAGTTTTACTTGATTTGATAATTAAGGATGAAACACAATTTGTACACTTTGTCCTTTAACCCGTCTTAGGTCAATTTTGCTCGTTTCCAAATCAGAGTGTAGGTAAGGAAAATTCATCATAATCAATTATATTAGGAGGGTATATGACAATTAATGCTGATACTAAAACTCAAAGAATTCCATGGATAGATGTTGCTAGAGGTATTGCTATAATACTTATAATCATTGGACATTGTAGCGGGATACCCCTCACACTACGAAATTTAATATTTTCATTTCATGTTCCTGCATTCTTTATATTAAGTGGTTATGTCTATAGAAAAAAGAATAACAATAAAATTACAATACTTAAAGATATAAAACATTTAATTAGTCCCTATATTATTACAGTTATATTAATATTATTGTTAAAATTAATCTCCAATGCAATTTATGATTTTGATAGCCTGAAGAGATTTGTTCACAGTGCTTTATTCGGATATGGCTCTACTTATGAAAACATACAGTTAATTGGTGCAATTTGGTTTCTTCTAGCAATGTTTTTTGCGCGCAGACTTATGGACTTTATTTTTGATTTTACTAATGACATCAAAATTCAATCACTTATAGCAATCCTATTTCTTATAATGGGATTTTCTTTATCAAAGTATCATTTTATTCCTATGAACATTGACGTTGCATTTGTTGCTGTCGGGTATATGTATGCTGGTTATTTACTAAAATATTTCTCTTTAAAGTTTAATATTACTACACTAATTGTTATGCTAATGATATGGTATTCTGCATATAGCTGTAGTACTCTCTCAATGTCAAAAAGATTTTATGGAATATATTATCTGAATTTCCTTGGAGCAATAGCAGGAAGTATCATTTTATTTTATATTGCAATATATTTATCTAAAATAAATGCCATTCAAAAATCGTTATCATTTTTTGGTAAACACACAATAGTTATTTTATGTATTCATGATTTAGATTGGAGGCTTCCATTTCCTTTATGGCAACCTTACTTAAGGCCTTATTTAAATACCCCTCTATATTTTCCATTAACAGTAATTTGTAGGTTTTCCTTTGATATTGTGTTAGCAATACTTTTCGTATTAATAAGCAAATTAATCTTTGATTATTACAATAGAATCAGAAAATTTAAATTATCCTAGCAGAAAATATATTATTATTTTTTAGAAATTCTAACTTAATTATGTAGCGCACTGCTTTAATTAATAATTTTTATCTCAATATTAAATATATATTACCCCCAGATTATGAATACAAAATAATACCCCAGTTATTAAACAGCTTATTGTTAAACTGAATAATAACTGGTGTGTTCTTTATTCATATCAATTACTCACTATCTAAAATAAACTAACAAACTTGTTTAATGTCTTGCGGTACATAATCATTTAATTACCAAATAAATATTTATCCACCGCTTTGATCTTTTTACCGTAATAGATGAGGATTATTTCAAATAGCACAATTACAACATTTACAATATAATATAAAGGCATATTGTGTAAACCTATTATCTTAATAGCAACAAATCTTCCAACCACATGCCATAAGTAAAATGCCAAAGAATTTACTCCGATAAATTCCAATAATCTGTTTCTTGGTAGTTTCTGCTTTGTGAAAATAAATATAACAAATATCAGCAAATTTATATTAAGCAAATATGAAATTACTTTACCAACCATTAGCATTGGATTAAAATACAGAATAATTGTAATAATTAAGAAACAAATTGATAAAATACCAGATAAACCAAATAATTTCTTTTTCGTATCTTCACTAAATTTACTATAACTAGACCTAATAATCATACCTAGTAAAAAAAATATATAGTTACGTAATCGTAAATCATATTGAAGAATACCATATATTTTATTAAAAATCACGTTAATGTCTATTCGTTCTATAAATTTTGCTACCAGACTTATTATAGATCCAATTACAATTAATAATAATGTAGGATTTTTCTTTCCATCTGTGAATTTCATAAACAATCTAAGAATTATCCAAGTTATAAATATGTAAGATAAAAATCCAAGAACAAACCATAAATGATAATAAGGATAAATGTATGCCATAATATATGTTTTTATATGAGACAAATAACCAGAATCTGCATGTAAATAACTTTTATTTATAATAAAATAAAAATTCACAGCAATTATCCATGGAATAGTAACTCTTTTCCAATACTTATCAAATAGATTTCTAAATGTCATATTTTGAAACTTGCTCATATCTAACAGATATCCCGCAATACCAATAAATAATGGCATGTGAAATGAATATATAATATATCTGCTAAATACCACACTAACACCTACAGGTATAACATGGCCTATAATAACTAATATTATGAGTATTCCTTTTATTAAATCAATATTATAATTTCTAGTCTTACTACTCATATTCCCTCCTCTTATAATTTGAACCAGATGTCTGGACAAGGAAATTTAATCCCCTGAACCATTCATGTCATTGCTGCCTCCAGAGGGACATATTCATGTACTATAAATTGAATATTATCATTCTATTTCATTACTCTTTAATCCAAGAATCCTGTCTTGTGTGCAACAAAGCTTTAAATATACGAAGATCCTCCAAAGTTGTAATTTTCAAATTTTCTTCTGATCCTTTTGAAAAGTAAGTCATTTCACCAAGTTCCTTCATAAGCATACAAGAAGCTGCGGTACTTTTAATTCCACGAGCTTTTGCTTCTTCATGTGCTCCAATTAATTTACCTATTTTATAAGTATGTGGTGTCTGTGTTCGAAATAGCTTTTCTCTTTCAGTGGAAACACAGGACGATACACCATCATTACTTTCGAACACCACTTCTGTGCATGGAATTACAGCAACTGCGCTTCCATATTTTGCAAATGTAGCCAAACTGTCAGAAATCATCTCACTCGTGATAAGTGGACGATTTCCATCGTGAACCATAACAACATCATCCTCTGAAAGTTCTTTGATAAGTACATCAAGACCATTCCTAATTGATTCCTGTCCTGTCTCTCCGCCCGGAACAACCCATTTCAATTTTGTGATATTAAACTGTTTTGCATATGCCCAAAGTACTGCACTCCACGATTCCAGAGTAACAACTATTATTGCATCTATACTAGGATGCTTTTGAAATGCCTCCATGGTATGAATAATAACCGGTTTATTATCTACATGGATAAACTGTTTCGGAATATCTTGATTCATACGAGTGCCACTTCCAGCAGCTGTTAAAAGTACTATATTCATGCTAATCCCCCTCTATCTATTATATATTTTATTTATTTCATTTTCCTCATCTATAATCAAATCATTTTTAGTAATACTGATAATATATTTTCTGATTTTATAAATCATTAAATATTATTGGTTTATTTCATATACCTCAAAATTATGCTCCGAGTATCTTTGGTCTTCCGAAGGTAATACCATATATTCTCCATATAAATGTCTTAAGTAGGCATCATATCCACTTGGCGCTGGCAGTTTCAGATGTTCAAACGGAAAATAAATCGTTTCTTTAAAAATTTCTTTTGAGTTTTTCTCCTTAAATAAATGTACCGATGTTGTCTTTACTCCCACGTATAGGCAGTCATCATATTTATATCTTTTTGAAACTATATTCAAGCGATTAGCATAATAGTTTCCGCTTTTTCTAATCAGCAATTTTAAAATAGATTTTACTCCTTGATATTTTTCCTTTACCAAATATTTACGACGAATGGATGAATGAAGTTTCACTCTCTGCCATTTGATAGAGTATAGATGTAATTTTGTTATCATTTCATTTTTGGGAAAACCATCAATAGGAAAAATATCAATAAATGCCCCTATTTGTTTATCATCAATTACATTCCAACGTAACGTAGTCTTTGTATCCCATATTCGAACAAATGGAGTGCTATAATCAGAATCATTTTCACAACAAGAAAGCTGATATTGATCATTCCTGAATTCTTTAATTAACTGTTCATAATCCTTTCTAGGCATCATAAGATCAACATCATCATCCCAAGGAATAAAACCGTTATGGCGTACTGCACCAAGTAATGTTCCTCCTGACATATAATATGTTAATTTATGTTCTAAAGCAAAGGCATCAAAAGACTCTAGAATTTTCAGACATTTATTTTGAATATCTTTCCCAATGAGTTTTTCCATTTGTTTTCTCCTCTAAGTAAATATTAACTTTCCTGTATTCCAATTTAATTATTATATCAAATCTAATGTTCTTCTCACTCCACGTTCGAGATTATATAATCCGCGCCATCCCAATCCTTCCAACTTGTCCGAGTTTAATGCGGAGCAAGTCATTAAATTATAGCCTGTTTTCTCTAAACTACTCGGATCTTCAATAACTACTCTTTGTCCAGAAAGCTTGGCATGCATCTCAGCTAACTCACGAATAGTAACAATAGCATCTGAATTTGATATATTATAAGCATCTCCATTTTTACCAACTAATAAAACAGATAACATTGCACTTACACAATCAAGAACATAACAATAAGATCGCAACTGATTACCAGCACTTTTCATAATGATATCTTTATGTTCCTTTACATCTCTTGCAAACTGAGCGTTTGCTCGCGAATCGCTTGCAGTAATACACGGTCCATAGATATGACCTGGTCGAACCACTTTAACATCTACATCATACTCTTTTAGATAGCTTGCGCACAAAGTTTCGCACGCGCGCTTACTTGATGGATAACAAGCTCTTGGATTCAAAATATCAATATAAAGGTATTCTTCTTCGCCATAAGGTTCCGCTACTTCTTTTTTTCCATATACTTCACTGGATGAAACGTATAGTACTGCCGCACTATGCTCTTTAGCAAACTTCAGTACATTATTAGTTCCGATGATTGCAGCCATCAAAGTTTCCACTGGTTCCTCTGCAAATTTATCTGGATGTGCATTAGAAGCACAATGTATAATATAATCAATATCTGCATCCAATGATAATTCTTCTGCTGCTTCATAAGATACAAAGGTATAATCTACACTTTCCTTAGCATAATTATAATATCTCTTTTCCATAGCGTCTTTATTACGTCCCCCTAGGTATATAGAGAAATTACTATCTAACAATTTGTTAGCTGCTAATAAAGTATCAGCAATCGCTGATCCGATTAAACCTGACGCACCTGTAATAAAAACTCTCTTGTTTAAAAAATATTTACTCCCTACTATATTATAAAATGTTTCAATTAGATCCTTTTCATAACCCTCATTATATTGCATATACAATGCACTCCCTATTAATTAATCGCATTACTTTAATATACTTTAAATGCACATTTCTATTATGTCATAAATCAATTAACTAAGAACTTTTAAGTATTAATATATTTTTTGTTGATATTCAATGATTTGTTATTTAATAATAAAAATTAATAATTTCTTAACAATTTATTTTTTATTTGATAATTTACTTTTTCTTATTATTTTACCGAATATCTGTCTCTCTATTTCTAACACAAGCTGTTCTTTAAACAGATTTAATAAAATGATAAATACTAAGTAGAAAACACTTGCAGAGATAGATAACATTAAAAAGTTCGAACGGATATCTAAAAATTTAACCAAGTATCCAGCTATTGCGGCAACGATTAAGGAGAAAGTGATCTGCCCCCAATGTATCTGCTTTATAATATCAGCGACCATTTTTCGTAGTACCCACATTTGTACTATTAACACAGATATCTCTGCTGCCAATGCACCTATTGCGGCTCCTGTAGATGCGTAATTGGGGATTAATGCAAAATTGATTATTAAATTTACGGCAGCACCAACTATCTGAGAATACAGAACATATTTTTCCTTACCGAGAGGTACCAACATTTGAATACCTAAAATATTAGTCATTCCAACAATAAATACTACTGGCATTATAATTTGCATTGGAACAATAGAATCTGTATATGAAATTCCTGACAAAAAATATATCCCTTCTTTTGCAAACAATATAAAGTAAATTGACACAGAAGAAGCCAATATAAATACAAAGTTTATTGCTTTTTTCGTCATTCTTTTAAAATCATCCATTAGTCCATGTTCCACATAGTAAGATGCTCTTGGTAATAGTACAGTACCTAAAGATGTAACAAAACTAATTAGAATAGCTTTGATTTTTACTGCTGCAGTATAATATCCAACATCACTATCCGTTTTCATAAAACCAAGCATTACAATACCAAGCTGTGTATATATCGTTGATGCAACAGACATTGCAAAGAAAATTCCCACCGGCTTAAGATGTTTTTTTAAATTATAACTACCAGTTAATTTGAAATTTGCATATTTTCTCATATTAATAAAATTGAAAACATTTGATCCTACACCTGCGAATATTGTTATAAAACCATACATGATATAATCTGACTGATTGCGAACTAAAACAAACATTGCTAGAATTGCTATAAATTTAAATACAATAGAGCGTATCGTAATATAGGAGTACTTTTCAATCGCTTTATACAGCCATTCAACACCAATCGAATTAAATAAAATTGAAAGTCCTACTATCATTATCAAGTTCTTATTTTCATATAATTTAGGTACCAAAAATATAGAACTAAAAAAGCATATATAAGCTATTGAACTCATAATTGCATTAATAATCATAATTTCCTGTACAGTTTTAGAAAGTTCTTGCTTATTCTCTCTAACCTTTGCGCATGCCCGAATGCCATAAGTTGGAATTCCAAGTTGAGCAATAAGATTAAAATAGTAAACCACTGATGTTGCAAATGCAACTTTTCCTGTTCCCATTGGTCCAAGTACTCTTGCCACGTATGGAAATGTTATGAGAGGAAAAATAATCCCCGAAGCGGTTAGAATACTGTTAAAAATAAAGTTTAATTTTAAAGATTTTTGTCTCATTATCGTTACTTAGCTAAAGCTAACTCCTCTCGTGCACACTTCATGGCTTCCATAATGACATTATGCATGTCAAAATATCTATACATTCCAAGTCTTCCGCCAAAAATAGTCTTATCTTCCAGGTCAGCTAACGCTTTATATTTTGCAAATAAGGAATTATTCTTATCGTCATTAATTGGATAATACGGTTCGTCACCACTATTCCAATTAGCAGGATACTCTTTGGTTATAATTGTCTTTGGTGTGTCTTTTCCATTCTGACATCCCAATTCAAAATGCTTGTGTTCTATAATTCTAGTATAAGGAACCTCGTATTCTGTATAGTTCACTACCGCATTCCCTTGATAATTATCACAATCAAGAACTTCTGTGTCGAACCGAAGTGAACGATACTCTAATTCTCCATAACAGTAATTATAGTATTCATCAATCATACCTGTAAATACGGTCTTATTAGCGCACGCTTTCAGTTCCTCTCGATTTACAAAGAAATCCGTATTCAAACGAACTTCAATCCCTTCAAGCATCTTTTCTATAATTTGTGTGTATCCTCCAATAGGAATTCCCTGATATTTGTCATTGAAGTAGTTATTATCATATACGAATCGCACTGGTAGGCGTTTTATTATAAAGCTTGGCAACTCTGTACAAGGTCTTCCCCACTGTTTACCAGTATAACCCTTAATGAGTTTCTCATATATATCATGCCCCACCATCGAAATTGCCTGCTCTTCCAAATTCTTAGGCTCAGTTATACCGGCTTTTTCTACTTGTTTTCTAATCATCTCTTTCGCTTCAGCTGGAGTAGTAATTCCCCACATTTTTGAGAATGTATTCATATTAAACGGAAGGTTGTACAATTCGTCCTTATATTTTGCTACAGGCGCATTCGTATAACGATTAAATTCAACAAACTGTTGAACATAATCCCATACTTCTTTATTATCCGTGTGAAAAATATGTGCTCCATATTTGTGGAAAATGATATCTTCAATGTTTTCCGTATAAATATTTCCGCCAATATGTTCACGTTTATCGATTACAAGTACTTTCTTTCCAGCCTTATTTGCTTCGTAAGCAAAAACCGAACCAAACAATCCTGCGCCGACTATTAAATAATCATACATATGTTTTGTCCTCAAAATATTCATTATATTTTATTTTAATATTTTCTTTACAACTCGATTTAGTATTTCTTTTAATTTATTACTTTGTTTTGAACCAGAGCAGCCAAATATCGCTGCAATTAATACTAAAAACGGATTATAACCAACTTGAATTAATCTAGGCTCAATTATACTATAAATCGCAACCATAATAATTGCCATACAAAGATATTTTTCATCTTCCTTTACTGCTTTAATTGCTGCTAGCACATAACCGCATAAAATGATTATTAACAAGATAATTCCAAAATCAAACATAATTTTAATGTAGGAACAGTCTACGTAATTATATTGACTTGGGTATTGATCAAACATATGATGAAGTCCAGCTTTACCAATCCATACAATATTTTCACCAAATATATTTATACCATACTTCAATAGAGCCGAATGTCCCAATTCGAGCCTATGGCTTAAATATTGATTTAAATTTAACATTATAGAATTTTTAGGATCGTAAAAATAACATGCAACTATACTTAGTAAAGCACATAACGGCATAGATATTATAATAAGCAATGAAATTACTTTTGATTTTATTAGCGAACGTTTATAAAATCTAATAAAATAAAATATCAATGGTGCAATTAGTAAAAATGCAAAAGCAGTTCTTGCATTTGTATACTTAAAAATAATAATATTAACTAATTCTATTATAACTAATTCAAAGAGTCTTAATTTTTCTGCTCTAAGATAGCAATATGCAATTGCTATGTAAAATAAAATACTAGATACATGACTTGTGTAAATATAACCCAAAGAGTATCGAAGTACACCGTCAGCAGTAGTATATGTCCATTCAGGGATAATACCCACTAAATCGCTTCCGATTATAAAGACAACAAAAAACATCTGAATATACAATGTAAACCGAATCAAATTTTTAAGTGGAACATTTCTTGATCCTATTATAAATAAAAATGTGAGTAATATTGTATTATTTTTCTCAATAAAACTGCAGATTACAGTAAGCGCAACTATTAAAAAAATCTTAATCATAGTCTTCTTATCATAATCATCAAGAAAGAATAGTTTCACTGCTAATAGTAGATACCCAACATATCGTACTAATTTCAAAACAGTCTCCAACCCATAAGTATATTCATAAGTACTTATACTAATTGACATTGCTGCAATTAATATAAAATATGCAATATAAAATATATATTTAGGTTCCTGCAATAATTTTACGATAATGGAATTTATAGATGGCTTAGATTTTATTGACATTATTTCTCCTCATTTCAACCGTTTAAATCTACAGTATTATATAAAATAACTTATATTATTAATGTGTATTAGTATATCAGTTAATAAAAATATTGGAAAGGCTTTTTAGTATTTTAATTCCAAAAACATATGTTTTTCGTGTTTTTCTTTGGGTGGTATAACCATATAATCCCCATATAGCCGAGTCATATATTCATTATATGCTACAGGAATTTTAAACAGTGTATCTTCAAATTCATGTTGATATGTTTTACACACTACTTCTCTTGCAAATAACTCTCCATTAAAATGCTTTCTTCCTGATGGAAGACTCACTCTTTTAGAATTATTATTATTACACATTTTGAAAAATCCAAGTGATAGTTTTATCCAAAATTTGATTGGTATTAAATGAACAAACCAACCCAAAATGTATTTTCTTATTTTATATTTATCTTTTCTTCCTTCCAATTCTTCTAATTGCTTAGGCAACTTTCGGTTTATATAAGTACGAGCAGCTGACACTGCAAATGGAAAAATTAGAGCTCCTAATTTTTGTATTTGAAACAATATAGGATTATCAAATACATTTTCAATAACATAAATATCTATCGATATTCCACATTCTTTAGAATTCCAATCATATTTTCTTCTTGCCACTGTCCCTTTTTTTCTAATTTGAGTAACCAGAATGCCTAATCCAGGAGAATTCTCAGGCGTTTGTAATATATATTTTTCTTTATATGCTACAGGAAATAGCCTAAGTAATTTATCAAAATCTTTTCTTGGCATATTAATATCTATATCATCATCCCAAGGTATAAAACCGTTATGACGTATTGCGCCTAGAACACTTCCCCCACTTAATGAATATTCAATCCCATTTTCATCACAAAAATCAGTAAAATCTTTTGCTATTTTTAAGACCTCTAATTGATATGCTCTAACTCCAATATCATCTAATTCAACAATAGGGAATCTATTTTCACTTAGGTTTTCCTTCATAATGTCCCTCCAAATTATTGCAAGAATGTATCCTCATATCTATCCACAATATAATCCCAACTATAACATTCAGCAATTCTATTCTTGGCTATCGTACTCAATTCCAAGATTTTTTCTTTTTGAATATAATCAACTTCATTTATTAAATTTGATAAATTTGACTTATCCTTTGTCCAATATAGAGCTCCATCAACTGCAACTTCACGGTTAAATCCTACATCCAGTAGCAAATTTAATTCCGTACTACCTAGTGCTTCTAATAAGCTTGGATTAGTACCACCAACCTCGTGTCCATGAAAATAGCCATATGCATTTTCACGAATTTTTTTAAGTAATTCTTGATCATAAACCGTACCCACAAATTTAATACGGGGGTCTTTGTCAAACTCTGTTTTTGTTTTCAGTTCCTCTAAAAATTTATCCGAAACACTAGTAATTAAAGCAAAATCCTTCTTAGTGCTACTTTGCATAAATTCTTTTATCATGATTTCATAATTATTTTCAGGGACAAATCGACCTACTACTAAGTAATAGTTTTTATTTTTTAATCCGTAATTTAAATACCAGCTCTGTAACTTTTCATCATCATCGGAAAGTGTTGACTTACTTGTTTCTGCACCATATGCTATAAAGGCAGTATTTGGTTGATAGTTCTCATAATCGCTTAGAATATATTTCTCTATATTCTGACTATCACATACGACTAAGTCTGCATGCTTTATCATAAGTCTCTCTGATATTTTCCAATATTTTCGAACCAGCACATTCCATTTTGCTCTCATCCATTCATGTCCGTCCGGATTAACATATAGAGTTCCACCCAATTTATTTATTTTCTTCTTTAAGCCTCTCATAAATGGCCCGATGCGACATGCCAGAACATAAATAATCGGATGTTCAATATGATTTTTCTTTATATAATCTATAGACCAATTAATTGCATCGATATCATAAAAAATAGCCTTGGCCGGTCCAATATTCTTCCATTGAATATTGAAACAGTGGGCACCATTATGTTCAAATTCTATTGGTTCCGATTCCGATGATAGATCATCTACAGCACATGCTACATGATATTGAATATTACTACTCTTTTGATACTGTGTTAACTTCTCAACAAAGGTTTCATATCCACCATACCTTGCTGGTATACCTTTACTTCCAACAATAAAGATATGCTGTTTTTTCTCTTCTAGTTTCATTATGTTAACTCCAAACTATATAATTTTTAAATCATTAATCAAATTTGAACGTATCCTTGAATCCCAACCATTTTTGATCCTTATCGCTAAGATTCAATCTAGTACCATCACTTAGCAAATAATTTTCTGCGCTTGCGGTACCATCATATGTTCCTATCAGCTCAGGCCATTCTATTCCTATCTCTGGATCATTCCAGGCCAATCCACCCTCATCTCCAGGATGATAAAAATCTGTTACTTTGTAGCAGAATTCAGCGGTTTCACTAAGCACTAAAAATCCGTGTGCAAATCCTTCGCTAACATAGAATTGCTTCTTGTTTTCTTCTGTTAACTCTACACCATACCACTTTCCATAGGTGCTGCTATTATTTCTTAAATCTACTGCAACGTCAAACACTCTACCCTTTATGACTCTTACAAGTTTACCTTGCGGAAATTCTTTTTGATAATGTAAGCCACGTAATACACCTTTCACACTCATGGATTGATTATCTTGGACAAACACCATATCCAATCCCGCTTCATGCATATCATTCTGATTATATGTCTCTGTAAAGTATCCACGGCTATCTCCATGAATTGCCGGTTCAATAATATAAAGTCCTTCTATTGGACATGTCGTTACTTTAATCTGACCCATAACTTATACCTCAATTTCTTTTAAATAGCGCCCAAGTGCATCTTGCCAAGTTGGTAGTGGCTTAAATCCGTTCATTATTAATTTACTTTTATCCATACGACTATTGCTCGGTCTCTTAGCCTTTGAAGGATAAGCGTCACTGTTAACCGGTGAAACCGTTACTTTACTATAGATTGGATTTATTTGTGCAGCCTGTTTCATAATTTCAAGTGTGAAATCATACCAACTGATATAGCCACCTTCATTGGTAGCATGATATCTTCCATATTTATCGGTCTCAACCATATCCACTAATAGTCTAGCTAAATCATACGTATATGTTGGGGTCCCAATTTGATCGTTTACTACCGACAACTGATCTCTACTCTTACCAAGATTCACCATGGTTTTAATAAAATTTTTGCCGTTAAGTCCAAACACCCATGCAATGCGAACGATAAAATAGCGATCCACATATGTTTCTACGGCCAATTCGCCCTCATACTTTGTTTGTCCATATACATTCAGAGGCTTTCTCTCATCATCTGGTTCCCACGGACGTGTGCCTTGACCATCAAACACATAATCTGTAGATATATACATCAACTTACAGTCTAGTTCTTTACATACCATTGCAATGTTCTTTGTACCTTGTACATTTACCAATCTTACTGTTTCAATTTTATCTTCATCTTCAGCTGCATCAACTGCAGTCCATGCTGCGCAATGAATTACAGCATTTGGATTAACTTCGGTAATAATTTTTTTTACTGCTTCTGAATCAGTAATATCCATATCGTCTATATCATATCCAAAAGCCTCATAACCACGCTTCTTTAATTCATTGACAGTATCGTATCCAAGCTGTCCTTTCACTCCGGTAACTAAAACCTTCATGCACTAGCACCTTCCTTTATCAACTATTATCTATCGGTTTTCATACATTTGATTATAATAATTTTGGTATTCACCGGAGATAATTGTTTCCCACCATTCCTTATTATCCAGATACCATTGGATTGTTTTCTGAATGCCGTCAGCAAATTTAGTCTCAGGCAACCAACCTAATTCACTATGAATTTTGGTAGGGTCTATTGCATATCGCATGTCATGCCCTTTACGATCATTTACATAAGTAATCAAACTTTCAGGTTTATCAAGTGCTTTGCAGATAATTTTAACAATATCAATGTTCTTCATTTCATTGTGACCACCGATATTGTAAACCTCTCCTACTCTACCATTATGAATAATCAAATCGATCGCCTTACAATGATCCTCTACATAAAGCCAGTCACGTACATTTAAACCTTCTCCGTATACTGGTAAAGGCTTATCATTTAATGCATTTGCAATCATCAATGGGATTAATTTTTCAGGGAAATGATATGGGCCATAATTATTTGAACAACGGCTAATAGTTACAGGAAGACCATAGGTTCTGTGATACGCAAGAACTAACAAATCTGCTGCTGCCTTAGATGAACTATATGGAGAACTTGTATGAATTGGTGTTTCTTCAGTAAAGAATAATTCCGGTTTATCGAGTGGTAAATCTCCATAAACTTCATCTGTAGATACTTGATGATATCGAGTAATACCAAATTTGCGGCACGCATCCATTAGAACAGCTGTACCTTTAATATTAGTATCTAGAAATACTTCTGGATTTTCAATTGATCGATCTACGTGACTTTCTGCTGCGAAATTCACTACTATATCAGGTTTTTCTTCTTCAAACAACTGATAAATTGCATTACGATCAGTAATGTCTTCCTTTACAAACCGAAAATTTGGGTTGTCCATAACCGGTGCAAGTGTAGATAAATTGCCTGCATACGTTAAGCAATCCACACAAATGATACGATAATCTGTATACTTTTTTAACATTTGAAATATAAAATTACTTCCTATAAATCCTGCTCCGCCAGTAACTATAATATTCATAATTTCCTCCATTAATTAATTTAATACATCTATATATTTCCCATCAAGTACATCTTTAATATATTGCCCATACTGATTTTTCTTTAGTTCCTCATAAATCAACATCACTTCTTCTTTACTTATCCAACCGTTTAAATAAGCGATTTCTTCCAAACAAGCAATTTTACGATGTTGATGGGTTTCAATTGTCTTTACAAAGTTTGTGGCTTCAACCAAACTTTCATGTGTCCCTGTGTCCAACCAAGTAAATCCTTGGCCAAGTAATTCGACATTCAATTCTCTGTTTTCCAGATAAATTCTATTCAAATCTGTTATTTCAAGTTCTCCTCTCGCTGAGGGTTTTAAATTCTTGGCATAATCAACAACTCGGTTATCATAGAAATAAAGTCCTGTTACGCAATAATTACTCTTCGGAACCTCTGGCTTTTCCTCAATAGAGATTGCTGTTCCCGTATTATCGAATTCAACGATTCCGAAACGTTCAGGATCATCTACATAATATCCAAATACCGTTGCACCTTTTCCACTTTCAGCATTTAACACTGCCGCTTCAAGCCTCTTTTTTAATCCATGTCCAGCAAATATATTATCTCCAAGCACCATCGCTACTGTGTCAGTGCCTATAAATTGTTCTCCAATTACAAATGCCTGTGCCAATCCATCAGGACTTGGCTGTATAGCGTAAGTTAAATTTACTCCAAAATGATTCCCATTGCCTAAAAGTTCCTTAAATCTTGGGGTGTCCTGCGGTGTTGAAATAATCAAGATATCGCGAATCCCAGCGTTCATAAGTACAGACATAGGATAATATATCATTGGTTTATCATAAATTGGAAGTAGTTGTTTTGATGTTACCTTTGTAAGTGGGTAAAGACGTGTACCTGAACCGCCTGCTAAAATTATACCTTTCACATTGCACCTCATTCTAAATTATTATTTATTATTTAAATAAATATCTACATCATGTACCTATCATATGTATATTTATTTTACATAATTTAATTAAACAGTTATTATATCTGTTTACAAATCTAACATATCCCATTCTATTTCATAAAACCGTATATTATCACCCTTTAAATAGTTTGCGCCGAGGGATTCTCAGGCGCAAACTTCTGGGTGAAAAACGAAATACAATCTTTAACTATTCTCTACTTAGATCCTCTCCGCAGAAACACAACTCCAACCGTTTTAATCAATATCTTTACATCCAACAATATTGACCAATTATCAATATACTGAAGATCCATCTTTACGACGTCTTCAAAATCCTCAATATCACTTCTACCACTGACCTGCCACATACCAGTTAATCCCGGCTTGAAGCTCAATCTTCTTTTATGCCACCCCTCATACTGCTCAAATTCATCCTGTGTCGGTGGTCTGGTACCTACCAAGCTCATATCTCCCTTGAATACATTAAAGAACTGCGGAAACTCATCTAAGCTTGTCTTACGAATGAATTTACCAACCTTCGTAATTCGAGGATCATCTGTCATCTTAAACATCAAACCCTTCATCTCATTTTGCTCCATTAAGTCTTTTTTTCTCTTCTCTGCATCTCTATACATGGAACGAAATTTATATATCTTAAATTTTCTTCCATTCTTACCAACTCGGATTTGCGAAAAGAAGATAGGCCCAGGGGATTCAATTAAGATGATTGGTGCTAAGATTAAAGTAATGATTATAGCAAATAAACAACCAATTAATCCGCCAATCATGTCAATAATACGTTTTAGTATTGCATTCCATTCATTAAAATAATTTGTAGAGAACGTTATAACTTGATGTCCTGCATAATCTTCTACAATTTTATTTTTAACATTTAAATCATGAAAAAGCTCCAGTTTAAGATGAATAATTACTCCCATATTTTCTAACGCTAAAATCAATTCTTCAATTTCTATATTATAGTCATTTGGCAAACAAATAAGCACCTCATCAACTACATTCCTTTTTACCATATCAACTATGTTGTCTTTGTCTGCTACTACTTCAACTCCTTCTAATATGTCACCTATACTACTCATATCCCATATAGCAATTGAGTTTACATGAATTTGCCATTCATACTCCCTCTTTATCTTTCGAATAATATGAGATGCATTATCCGATATCGTAACAAGCATAACTTTATTACTGGAGGAACTCTTCTTATACACTAATATAAGTATCATCTTCATATACCCACGCAATACATAGGTAATCATAAAATTAAGGATTAGAAACACTCCAAGGAATAATCTTGAACATTGCACTGCTTCTTGCATTACGATAAGATAACCAAACAGAATTAAACATAATACTGTTTGGTCCTTTATCAAACTTGCACATTCTTGATAAAAGCCTCTCTTGCATATATTTACATTATGAGATGCATTACCAATCACTAATGTTGATAATATCAATACGGTTAATATATTACCGTATAATTCATTCATTAATCCATGATTATCAAGTATGCCACCACGTATAACTCCTGCTAGGTAGAAAGCTGCAACCACACTCAATAAATCTAATAATAATGTTATTGTTTTAGTTGTTTTTATGTTCTCTCGTTTCATACGATTCCCCTGTCCAATTATACATAAGCTTTTGATCTCGGTTTCTTCTTATGATGAATGTACAATCTATTCCTTCTAGTAATACGTACACAAATGTACAAAGCAATAAGTAACACTAAAATCACTGCAATAAACAATGGTAGATTAAACGATTTTATAACTTGTCCTTCTTTTAATAATGTGATAGCAAAAGTTAATGAATACTGCATAGCAAATCCTCCATTCATACAGATTATTTCCCACATTTATACATTATAATACTTATTTTTAAAAAATAAAAGAATTACTTTATTTATAGTAAAAATGTTTAATTTGTTGTCAAACAAAGAGCTTATATATACATATTTGTAATATAGTCTCGCAATTATTTCTTAGAAAATGATATTATTATAGTATAAAAAGTCACAAATATCAATATCTTGTCATATTGCAAGGCAAAAAGCCTTTATATTACATCTATTCCATATCATTCGTATAATTATATAGTTTATATACCAAACTAATTTTGGGTAATTTTTATCAAGATACTTTAGTCTATAGCAATATTTACAGTAATAATATACCTATTCCCCAACTATATCTCCTCAGCAAATTCAACACCTTCAATCGCGCAAATAGATGCAATGGTATCTAATCTAATCCTTTGATGTTTAAGTCTGAGCGTCATAATGACTGCGAATGCATTGGTATCGTAGGATGCTCTTACCATCTCTAAGGAATCAATGCTAATTTCATTCATTTTAATCTGATCCAGCACCTTATTCATAGGAGTAGTCTTTTTTATTTCTATATATACATCTAACATCTTAGATTTTGACAACATCATATTATCAAAGCGATGTAATACGATGGTTGCAAATGCAATCAGTAAACAGGATACAATTGCTGCTTTGTAGAAACCAATTCCAATTGCTAATCCCATACAGGCTGTAGCCCATAGACCCGCTGCAGTCGTTAGTCCTTTTACTTGATGTCTTCCAGTTACAATAATGGTTCCAGCACCTAGAAAACCAATTCCCGATACTACCTGAGCTGCTATTCTAGTCGGATCACTTACATTATATTTTTCAAAGACATATTGATTCGTCATAATTGCTAAGGTTGAGCCCATACATACTAATATATGTGTCCTAAGGCCAGCCGGACGTCCCGCACGTCCTCGTTCAAAACCAATAATTCCCCCTAATATGACTGACATTACCAGACGAAGGACAATCGTGGTGTCATTAATCGTGCTAAGATCGCTTGTAAAATGAATCATTAATCATACATCCTTCCACCTTGTCTCTATACATTCTTTCTATCTATACTTCTATCTATACTTCTTTCTAATCCATACTTCTTTCTACCTATACATACTATCTATTTATTTTTCTATCTATCCATACATATTATCAATTTATTTTTCTATCTATCCATACATATTATCTATTTTTCTATCTATACATCCTTCAACATTTCCTCTCCATTCAAACATGGATAGTCAATATGCATCAGTGTGAGCCCAATCGCAGGTGCAGTGGGTCCAGCTAAGCTTCGGTCACACCCTTCTAAAATATCTTTCATTCTCTGAGGTGGATAAGTTCCTCGCCCAATTTTAATTAATGTACCAACTATTATTCGAACCATATTATAAAGAAATCCACTGCCGGTCACTCGAATCGTTATGTTATCCACATCTTTGGTTACATCAAGTTGATAAATTGTTCTTACTGTATCTATAATTCGCGTTTTTAATGAACAGAAGCTCTTGAAGTCATGTTCACCAACAAGGTAAGCGGCTGCTTCCTGCATTTTAACTATGTCTAATTCATAATAAATATGGTTTGAATATAATCTTTGCGTAGGAAGCGCAATTCTACGATTGAGTATGTGATACTCATATGTTTTGTAGCTAATAACCCTTCTTGGATGGAAATCAATTGGTACTTCCACAGAAGTTTGAACACGTATATCTTCCGGTAGTCTCTGATTGAGTGCCATACATATTTTCTCTACTGATATAGCGCTATTGGTGTCAAATACTGCAACATTACCGAGTGCATGCACCCCGGAATCGGTTCTACTCGCTCCAATCACTACAATTTCCTCTCCCAGAAGCTCCGATAACGTCTTATTGAGTACACCTTCTATGGATGGTTGATTGGGTTGAAGCTGCCAGCCTACATAGGCAGTTCCATCATATGATATAGTTAACTTAATGCGTTTCATATAAACTCCTGATATCACTCTGTAACAAAACTATCAATTTACAAAATTTATTTTCAAAGATATTCAATACTATCTTTAAATACTTCTATTTTTCATTTTATTATAAATACCTTTAAAGTAAATTTTATTTAAATGCATTTAAAATTAATTGATATTCTGTACAGTAATTTTATTTATAAAAAATCAAAATCAATCCCATGTTCTCCAATACTCTTATCGCCACGATAGAGGCTATATAAGCCAAAAGTATGAAGTAAGCTATAAAATCCCTATTACTATAACGAAGTGGCTTCATCTTGGTTCTACCGTCCCCACCTCGATAGCATCTAGCTTCCATTGCCATCGCCAGATCGTTCGCCCTGCGAAAAGCAGATACGAATAACGGAACTAGTAAGGGAATCATACTTTTTGACCGTTTTAAAATACCACCGGATTCGAAATCAGCTCCTCTTGCCATCTGCGCTTTCATAATTTTATCTGTTTCTTCTAATAATATAGGAATAAATCTAAGTGCAATAGACATCATCATGGCAATCTCATGCACTGGAACCTTAATACGGTTTAAAGGGCCCATTACCTTCTCTAAACCATCCGTTAGCTGATTGGGCGTTGTTGTAAAGGTCATTAGTGAAGAACCAAGAATCAATAGTATTAATCGAATGCTAAAAAACACCGCACTATTTAAACCCTTATCTGTTATGGTAATAAAACCCAGAGTAAAAATAGATTTTCCTGGTGTAAGAAACAGGTTAAAAAACGATGTAAATAGCAGTAAAACTACTACTGCTTTTAGTCCACGAATGATGTATCCAAAAGGAACCTTTGATAACTGAATTACTGATAACAGAAATATTGCAACTACGATATATCCAAAGAGAGATTGAAAGACAAATAACGATATGATATATGCAAAGGTTGCAATAAGCTTTACGCGCGGATCTAAGCGGTGTATGACGGACTCAGCCGGGTAGTATTGCCCAATTGTAATGTCTCTAATCATGATAACCTCCAAGCCTTAAGGATCTCTTCTTTTGCTTCCAAAACTGTGGTGGCCTCCGTGGTTACTGTATACCCTGAATTTTTCATGGCGTTCATAACATAGGTAACTTGAGGTGCGGCCAAGTACATCTCCTCCAATTCCTTATAGCGCGAAAATACCTCTTTGGTTGAATGTTGAAATACTAACTCTCCTTTATTCATTACAAAGAGTCTATCTGCATAATTTGCAACATCCTCCATACTATGTGTCACTAAAATTACTGTAATTCCGCTTTCTTTATGCAGCTTATTAATCTGCTCTAGGATATCATCTCTTCCTTTTGGATCCAGTCCTGCTGTCGGTTCATCCAAAATTAGAACTTCAGGTCTCATTGCCAATACACCTGCGATAGCTACCCTTCGTTTTTGCCCTCCCGACAATTCAAATGGGGATGCATCCAATAAGTCATCACTAATTCCTACCATTTTTAATGCCTCGAAAGCACGGAGTTCACACTCCAACTTATCCAATCCAAGATTTGTTGGGCCAAAAAGCACATCCTTAAATATGGTGGTTTCAAACAGCTGATGCTCCGGATACTGAAAAACCAAACCTACTTTGCTCCGAAGTGTTTTTAATTTATAATCTTTGTCATCGATATCTTGACCATTAAAATAGATATGTCCACTTGTCGCCTTCACTAAACCATTCATATGCTGAATTAAGGTTGATTTACCCGAGCCTGTATGCCCTATCAAGCCGATAAATTCACCTTGATTAATCGAAAAAGTAACATCCTTAATTGCATGTCTTGCAAAGGCTGTTCCGGGACTGTAGATATAATTCACTTTATCAAATATTAACTGCAATGTTTTCACCTGCTTCTCTCGATATGTTTAAATGTTCCGATTTTATTATCTTCTAGCCTCATCTAATGCCGTAATAAACTCTTCCACCGTCAGAATGCCTTGTGGTAGGTTTATTCCTTCCTTCCTCAATTCGAAAGCTAATTCGGTTACCTGAGGTACATCAAGACGATACTTTTTGATATCCTCCACTTTAGAGAATATTTCTCGTGGTGTTCCCTCCATAACGATACGACCTTGATCCATAACGAATACTCTATCTGCATGAATTACTTCGTCCATATGATGGGTTATCAGAACCAAAGTAACATTTTCCTTCTTATTCAATTCCCTAACAGTAGAGATTACTTCCTTGCGCCCGTTTGGATCCAACATGGCAGTCGGTTCATCCAGTATGATACACTGGGGTTTCATGGCCATTATTCCGGCAATGGCAACTCTCTGTTTTTGACCACCAGACAGTTTGTTCGGCGAAGCCTTGCGATAATCCAACATACCTACAGCTTCCAGGCTCTTCTCTACTCTTTCCCAAATCTCTTCCGTTGGTATACCAAGGTTCTCAGGTCCAAAACCAACATCCTCTTCAACTACCGTTGCAATAATTTGATTATCTGGATTTTGAAATACCATTCCGGCAGACTGACGAATCTCCCAAATATTTTGTTCCTCGGCGGTATTCAAACCATTTACCCAAACACTGCCCTCTGTTGGATATAGAAGCGCATTGATGTGTTTTGCCAAAGTTGATTTGCCGGAGCCATTTGCCCCTAACACCGCAATAAAATCACCCTTTTTTACATTAAGGGTAACCTCATCAATTGCCTTATTAATGGATTCAACGTTCCCATCCTCATCACGTCTGATATATTCAAAAGATAATTTTTCAACCTTTAGCATATCCATTTAAATATCCTCATTTCCTTTATCTATAATATCTATTCTATTAACAACTGGAGTTACAAAAGATTATAACTCATATATGAGTAAAAAAAAATATAATTTTCTTATTAAGATTAAATTATTTCCTTCAAGCATGCGATGACCCATTATTCACAAAGAGTCTACACTTCACACTCTACTTCTACAGAATAGATTTTCCTGAAATCGCTAATAATATCTGTAATATCCTATATTGAATATTCCTATGAAATAAGGGCAAAAACAAGATATCTATCTCGTCTTTGCCCTTATTATTTATAGCAACACAATTTCTCGCTTAGCGTGATACTTGTTGCCTAATGTGTAAAATTAAACTAATTCAATTAAAACTTCCATAGCTGCATCGCCTTTACGAGGACCAACCTTAACGATTCTTGTATATCCACCGTTACGATTAGAATACTTAGGAGCGATCTCTTCGAATAATTTGTCGGAAAGGCTAATTTCCTTTGTGTTTCTCTTCTTACCAGCGTTCTCAGTAGGAACTTCGGTAACAGCGTAAAGCACTTTATTCATTTGTCTTCTAGCATGAAGACGGGAAGCTTTATCTTTTTTAACTGTTTTCTTCACTTCGTCAAAAACAGTAACCTTCTTACCATCAACAACTTCTTTTACTCTCTTGCCATCTTTATCTTTACGAGCAACTTTAGCTGTAACTTCTACAGTTTCATAGTTGTCTCTTTCTTTAACAGCAAGGGCAATCAGGCCTTCAGCGATACTACGAATTTCTTTCGCCTTAGCTTCGGTTGTAACAATTTTACCATGGTATAATAAATTTGTTACTTGGTTTCTCAACAAAGCCTTTCTCTGGCTTGAGGTTCTTCCAAGTTTTCTATAACCTGCCATTTGTTTCCCTCCTTTAAATCTGTATCTAACATTTTCTTAGTCGTCGCTAGCGTTTAAAGCTAAACCAAGCTCTTTTAATTTTGCAAGTACTTCTTCTAAAGATTTACGTCCGAGATTTCTTACCTTCATCATATCTTCTGCAGTTTTGTTAGTAAGCTCTTCCACTGTATTGATACCGGCTCTCTTCAAGCAGTTGTAGGAACGAACGGATAATTCCAATTCGTCAATGTTCATCTCAAGAACTTTTTCTTTCTCATTGTCTTCCTTCTCAACCATGATATCCACGGTCTTAGCATGTTCTGACAAATCGATAAAGGAATTCAGATGTTCACTTAATACTTTCGCTGCTAAACTTACTGATTCATCCGGAGCTAATGTTCCGTTTGTATATACATCCAAAGTAAGTTTATCAAAGTCTGTAATTTGTCCTACACGGGTATTCTCAACTGCAAGGTTTACACGCTCAACAGGAGTATAGATGGAGTCAATTGCAATTACACCAATTGGCAAATCATCGTTTTTATTCTTGTCTGCACTAATATATCCTCTACCATTTGTAATAGTTAATTCCATGTACAGTCTGCTATCAGAACCGCCACATAATGTTGCAATTACTTGGTCTGGATTGAGTATCTCGATATCCGGGTCAGCCTGTATATCCCCTGCTGTCACTACAACTTCGCCTTCTGCTTCGATATATGCAGTCTTGGGCTCACTCGTATCGCTTGTGTTCTTGATTGCTAAGCTTTTGATATTCATGATAATCTCAGCAACATCTTCCTTTACACCAGGAACTACGCTGAATTCATGAACAACACCGTCAATCTTAATTTGACTTACAGCAGAACCAGGTAAGGATGAAAGCATAATTCTTCTAAGTGAATTACCTAAAGTTGTACCGTAGCCTCTCTCCAAGGGTTCTACCACAAAGCGTCCAAACTTCTTATCTTCAGAAATTTCTGCAATCTCTATTTTGGGTTTTTCAAAATCAAACACAACAGGACCCTCCTTTTGGGTATTTTGAGTTGCTCTAATAAATTAATTATAGAAGCGATTAATATGCTTTCTATGCTAATTATTTTGAGTACAACTCGACAATTAACACTTCGTTTACCGGAACATCGATCTGGTCTCTTGTAGGAATTTCCTTTACAACACCTGTAAATGCTTCATGATTTCCATCAAGCCATGCAGGTATAGTTCTTCCGTCGGTTACCTCAAAGATATCCTTATATCTCTGTGTATTTTTAAACTTTTCTTTGATTTCAATTGTATCTCCAGCTTTTAATGTGTAGGATGGAATGTTTACACATTTGCCATTAACTAATACGTGCTTATGATCAACGATCTGTCTAGATTCTTTTCTTGTTCTGCCATATCCAAGACGGAACATAACATTATCAAGTCTAAGCTCTAACAGTGTCATTAAGTTCTCACCTGCAGTACCAATCTTCATCTTCTGAGCTCTAGCAAATAAGTTTCTAAAAGGTTGCTCTAACATACCATAGATAAACTTAGCTTTCTGCTTTTCTCTCAACTGTGTACCATATTCACTCACTTTTTTGCCTGCTCTGGAAAATGCTCTATTCGATTTCTTATCAATTCCTAAATAAGCAGGTTCAAGACCGAGGGATCTACATTTTTTTAAAACTGGACTCATATCTCTTGCCATAGTTTAATATCCTCCTATCAGACTCTTCTGCGTTTTGGTGGACGACAACCATTATGTGGAACCGGAGTTACGTCCTTAATACTTGTTACTTCAATGCCACAAGCCTGAAGAGCACGAATTGCTGCTTCTCTACCCTGGCCAGGTCCTTTAACCATAACCTCAACTGATTTTAAACCATGAACAAGTGCTGCCTTAGCTGCTGTTTCAGCTGCCATCTGTGCAGCGTAAGCTGTTGATTTTTTGGAACCTCTGAAGCCTAATCCACCGGCACTTGCCCAAGAAAGTGCATTGCCTTCTGCATCGGTCAGCGTAACAATTGTATTGTTAAAAGATGACTGAATGTGTGCCTGTCCACGATCGACATTTTTCTTCACACGCTTCTTTGTCACTTTTTTAGCTGCTGTTGCTATTTTCTTAGCCATCTAACAAACCCTCCTATTGGATTATTTCACTGTAATTGAATTGTTGTTCCATTCAACTACATTACAATATTGAATTGGTTTTTTTAAAAAGCGCAATTCAACTGCGATTATTTCATTATAATTTGATTGTTGCAGTTTACAAGATAATTGACGATTCAACTCACTTGTACGAATTACTTCTTCTTGTTAGCAACAGTTCTTCTAGGACCTTTTCTAGTTCTAGCGTTAGTCTTTGTTTTTTGACCACGAACTGGAAGTCCCTTTCTATGACGGATACCTCTATAACATCCGATCTCTTGTAATCTCTTAATGTTGAGAGCGATTTCTCTTCTTAAATCACCTTCAACTTGCTGTGTTTCATCAATTACGTCCTTGATTCTACCTACTTCTTCATCTGTTAAATCTCTAACACGAGTGTCAGGACTAACATTTGCTGCAGCAAGGATACGATTGGAGCTTACTCTACCGATACCATAGATATAGGTAAGTCCGATCTCTACACGTTTCTCTCTTGGTAAATCTACACCACTGATACGAGCCATGTACTTATTACACCTCCAAAAATAGTTTGTTTTTTCTCTGTAATGCCGGGCGTGAATGCGAAGCATTACACCAGCCGCTTTAAATTGTGGCATACAGGACAATCAGCCTGTAGCTAAGTAACTGCGATGACGGCACAGTTCTTAAGATAGCCATACTGGTTTAGATGTAACCCGTATAACTATCCACAATATCACAATGCTTCACCATATAGGTGAATGATTGTAACACAGAAAGCAAGTGCTCAGTATTCTGTAGTCTTTTTCGTACCTCAAATATGACGATAAAAGACCCAGAATACTAATTATATAAAACAATAACGAGTCCTTACGGCACTCGAACTATTGTATATTAGCCTTGTCTTTGCTTGTGTTTAGGGTTCTCACAGATAACTCTGATTGCGCCCTTTCTTTTAATGATTTTGCATTTTTCGCAAATCGGTTTTACTGATGACCTTACTTTCACAGTAATTCACCCCTTTCAAAAAAGTCCGTTTTCTATTATATCACCGCTAAGTAACAATAGCAAGTAATATTTTTCATAACATTATATAAAAGAATATAAATTCTTAGTTATGCAACTATATGTGTGACTAAGTCTCTGCTTGTCCAAGACAAATATAAAAATCAACAATTATTGACCCTATTATTGCTAAAATTTTTCTATTTATCTCTCCAAATAATTCTACCCTTTGTTAAATCGTATGGAGAAAGTTCGAGTGTAACTTTATCTCCCGGTACTATCTTAATGAAATTCATACGAAGCTTTCCGCTAATATGCGCGAGAACTTTATGACCATTCTCAAGCTCTACCTGGAACATAGCATTCGGTAACTTCTCAATAACGGTACCTTCAATTTCAACTACATCAGTTTTTGACATTACATGACCTCCTTATTAGATTTTGAATAATATAACAATCTGATCGCTCTCTTAATCTCTTCATTCTTTACAGTCTGTTGGATTATTTTTTCTATCAAGGCTTGATCTGTTTCTTCAAGCACTGTAATATGCTTTCGTTTTTTCTTCTTCGGTCGGTTCAACGTTCTAATTTTACCATCCACTAAATATGCATATTCGCCAACGCTCCGTAATATTACATAATATTGACCAGAATCGTGACCTGCTGTAGATAAAGCAAAACCGCCTACTAAAAACTCATTCATCATATCTAGAGAACCTTTCCTGGAAGAGTTAATATCTCCGGTTCACCTTTGGTGATGAGTATTGTGTTTTCATAATGAGCCGATAGCGAACCATCTGCCGCTACAACTGTCCAATCATCATCTTCCCAATATACATCAGAACGTCCTGCATTGACCATAGGCTCTATTGCAAATGTCATTCCTGCTTCTATCTTAGGTCCTCTGCGCTTTTGTTTGAAGTTAGGTATCTGAGGTTCTTCATGAAGATCCTTACCGATGCCGTGTCCTACCAAATCTCTAACTACTGAATATCCATGTGCTTCAACATAGGTTTGGATGGCTTCTGAAATCTCATGTAAATGACAACCCTCTTTTGCATATTTAATACCTTCATAAAAACTTTGCTCCGTAACTTCAATCAACCTTGCTGCTTCTTTGGATATCTCCCCTACTGCTACCGTTCTAGCAGCATCGGAATGATACCCTTTATAAATCACTCCACAATCCAGACTGACAATATCTCCGTTACGTAGGATACGATTTTTATTCGGTATTCCATGTACTACCTCACTGTTAACTGATACACAGATGGATGCCGGATAACCATTATAATTTAGAAAGGAAGGAATACAATCATATTGCTTTATGATATCAACGCATTTTTTATCGATATCCAAAGTTGAGATACCGGGCTGAATTATTGCCACAACCTCCTCGAGTACTTGAGCTAGAATTTTAGCTGATTCTCTCATTAACTCAATTTCTTTAACCGATTTAATACTTATTGACATATTTCATCTTCCTTTTCTATTAACTTAATAAATAATATTATCATAAGAAGGTTTTCATTCTGGCTTTCTGCCTAACCTTTTTATGCTTCCAGTATAGCAATGATCTGATCAAATATAACATCCATCAGTTTGGTTCCGTCAACGGATTTTAAGATGCCTTTGGACTGATAATAATCTATCAGGGGTTGAGTTTGATCATGATATACTGTAAGACGTTTCTTAACCGTCTCAGGTTGATCATCATCACGTAATACAAGTGAGGAGCCACAAGTATCACAAACACCTTCCTGCTTCGGAGGAATAGTAACAACGTGATAAGTTCCACCACAATTAACGCATGCTCTTCTGCCGGACATACGAGCAACGATTTCTTCATCTGGAACATCAACATCAATAGCATACTGTACTGCATCATTATTTTTAGCAAGTGCTGCATCTAACTCTTTTGCCTGAGGAATTGTTCTTGGGAATCCGTCTAATACATATCCCTTCTCGCAATCAGGCTGTTTGAAACGATCGATTACTAAATCAACAACCAATTCATCTGGAACCAATAAACCCTGATCCATATATTCTTTTGCCTTTTTGCCTAGTTCAGTGCCATTTTTAATATTAGCACGGAAGATATCTCCAGTAGAAATGTGCGGTATTCCGTACTTTGCAGCAATTCTCTTTGCCTGCGTTCCTTTACCTGCACCAGGTGCCCCCAACATAATAATTTTCATTGACCTACCTCCTGTTAATCATCAATATATTCAAAATCATAATTATTTATTTTCTAATTTTAATTGAGAATTCATTGTAACATGTTATATTTTAACATATCATAACTAACTTAATTATCGCCTAACTTATAAATATTCATACATCTAGTTTGTGCCATGGATTTTATCTCAATAAATTTCTAATTATCAGAAACAAAATAGCTCTTGCATTGTCCTAGAAAACACTATAGCGGATGTTACAAACCAAGGTACCTACCGCTCTCATAAGTATACTATCGCATATCTTTTGAAGGTTGTAAGTCCTTAGTTGATAACATCCGTCATATATTCACATACTGAATTACTCAGTTAGGAAGCCTTTATAATGGCGTACCAGCAATTGTGATTCAATCTGCTTGATAGTTTCAACGATAACACCTACGATAATAATAAGTGATGTACCGCCAAAGCTGAAGCTTGCATTAAATAGACCAGAGAATACAATTGGAATTAAAGCAGCCATTGTTAAACCAATCGCTCCAATAAAAATTACATAATTTAAAACCTTTTGTAAATACTCTGTTGTAGGCTTACCTGGACGTATACCTGGAATAAAGCCACCTTGCTTCTTTATGTTATTCGATACCTCTATCGGATTAAAGGTAATTGAAGTATAAAAATAAGCAAAAAATACAGTAAGTGCAATGTAAATTAATACACCAAGTGTATATTTAAACTCACCTATACTCTTGATTTTAAACCAACTGTTCTGATTCAAAAGCATAAGTACTTTCGGCCAGAAATGTGCTCTAGCCGGTGTAACCTGTAAAAAGGATCCAATAACAATTGGGAAACTCATTAATGAATTTGAAAAGATTACAGGAATAACACCTGAAGTATTAACTTTTAACGGAATGTGGGAGGTTTGTCCACCAACCGTCTTTCTTCCTACTACTTTTTTAGCATAAGTAACAGGAATTTTTCTCTGTGCTGCCTGTAAAAGAACGACAAATACAACACATCCAACTGCAATGCCTACAATTGCAATAATTGCTACAATTGCATTAACTACAGAACTACTACCGAATACAAAGGTTTGGAACAAATTAACAAAGTCAGCTGGTAGTCTAGAAATAATATTAATGGTCAAGATAATGGAGATACCATTACCAACACCTCTAACTGTAATTCTTTCACCAACCCACATTAAAAATGCGGATCCAGCTGTAAATGCGGCAATAACTAACATTACATTCGTAAATTTAAATTCAGTTAAGTAACCCGATCTACCGAATCCAATTGCCATAGCAGCGGATTCAATTATAGCTAAGCCTACCGTTAAATATCTAGTAAGTTCATTAAGTTTCTTTCTGCCATCTTCGCCTTCTTTATGCAGTTCCTCCAGTTTAGGTATCGCAATTGTTAAAAGCTGGATAATAATGGATGCAGTAATATAAGGTGTAATACTCAGTGCGAAAATAGACATTTTTCTAAAGGAACCACCAGTTAAACTATTTACAAAGCTAAAAGCCTCTGTATCAAACAACTTACCTACAATATCACCATTAATAGCAGGAGCAGGAAGCAAAGTTCCTACTCTAACTACTAAAAGTGCGATAAGCGTAAAAATTAATCTGTCCCTAATATCCTTAACTTTAAAAGCATTTCGCAATGTTTTGAACATTATACCACCTCAGCATTTCCACCAAGAGCTTTAATTTTCTCGACAGCGCCTGCACTGAATGCATTAACCTGCACATCAAGCTTCTTAGTAAGTTCTCCGTTTCCAAGGATCTTTACTCCATCTTTAGGGTTATTAATTACACCCACTTCAATCAATGAAGCAATTGTTACTACAGCACCGTCTTCAAATCTATTTAATTCGCTTACATTAATCGCAATAATTTCTTTTGTATTTCTATTGTGGAAACCACGCTTCGGAATACGTCTGTATAAAGGCATCTGTCCACCTTCAAAACCGATACGTGGAGCTCCTGAACGAGCCTTCTGACCTTTATGTCCTTTACCGGCTGTTTTGCCGTTACCCGAACCATGTCCACGTCCTCGTCTGAAATTATCGTTCTGTTTGGAACCGTCAGCCGGTCTCAATTCTGATAAATTCATGTCGTGCACCTCCTTCTATTAGCTAATTATATTTCTTCAACCTTAACTAAGTGTTTAACCTGATCAATCATTCCTCTTACAGCTGCGTTGTCTGGCAATTCATTGGTCCAATGAAGTTTCTTTAAGCCTAATGCCTCAACGGTTGCTCTGTGCTTCGGAATGGCGCCGATGGTTGATCTCACTAAAGTGATTTTTAATTTATCTGCCATTTCTGACACCTCCATGTTTATGCAAAATGAATCATCTTAACAATTCATCTATTAATACGCTTCCACAATTATTTTAATAACTGCTCTACTGGAATTCCACGAAGCTTAGCTACTTCTTCAGGAGTCCTTAACTGGCTTAATCCTTCAATAGTAGCAAGAACAACGTTCTGCTTATTGTTTGAACCAAGTGACTTGGTACGGATGTTCTTGAAGCCCGCAAGCTCAAGTACGTTACGTGCAGGGCCACCTGCAATAACACCAGTACCACTTGGAGAACGCTTCAGTAATACTGTAGCACTACCAAATTTACCGATAAAGTCATGAGGTACACTTCCGTTTTCATCAAGAGGAAGAGTGATTAATTTCTTAATCGCGTCTTCTTTACCTTTACGGATTGCCTCAGGAATCTCAGTAGCTTTACCAAGACCTGCACCTACGTGTCCGTTTTTATCACCAACGACAACTAATGCTGTAAATCTGAAATTACGTCCACCTTTTACAACCTTAGTTACACGTTTGATTGATACTACTTTATCTTCTAACTCTAGTTGACTAGCATCAACGATTTGATGTTTCATGTTTTTCCTCCTTGCTTAGAATTCTAGACCAGCCGTACGGGCTGCATCTGCTAACGCTTTGACCTTACCTTGATATATGAAGCCACCTCTATCATAGACAACAGCCTTAATACCTTTTTCTAATGCTCGATTAGCGAGTACAGTTCCTAAATAGGTAGCTGCTGCTACGTCGTTTGTCTTAGAAAGCTCAGCCTTAACATCTTTTTCTAATGTGGAGACTGCTACTAAAGTTCTGCCTACTGTATCATCGATGATCTGTGCATACATATGGTTGTTGCTTCTAAATACAGCTAAACGCGGTCTCTCAGGAGTACCTGTGAAACGATTACGAATCTTTAAGTGCTTCTTAACGCGAATTTCGCTTCTTGAATTTTTACTAACCATTTATTTCACTCCTCCCTTATTTCTTACCGGTCTTACCAACCTTACGTCTAATCACTTCATCAGAATACTTAATTCCTTTACCCTTGTAAGGTTCAGGTTCTCTTTTTGCTCTGATTTCAGCAGCGTATTGGCCAACCTTTTCTTTATCAATACCTTTAATGAAGATCTTGTTCTGACCCTCTAATACGGATTCCAGACCTTCCGGATCAACCATGATAACCGGATGGGAGTAACCTAATGTTAATGTTAATTCTTTGCCTGCTTTTGCAGCTCTGTAACCAACACCGTTGATTTCAAGGATCTTTGTATAGCCTTCTGTAACACCAACTACCATGTTGTTAATTAATGTTCTAGTAAGACCATGTAAAGCCTTGAATTTCTTTAAATCGTTTGGTCTAGTAACTACAATTTCAGAACCTTCAAGAGCAATATGCATCTCTGCAGCTAATACTCTAACTAAAGTTCCCTTAGGACCTTTAACGGTCACTTTATTATTTTCTGCTATTTCCACAGTAACACCTGCAGGAACAGCGATAGGCATTCTTCCTATACGTGACATGCCCGCACCTCCTAATTGAATTTTGGCACATGAACTATTTAATAATTCATCTGTATTATTTGGCAAATGAGTTATAATTCAACTCACTTTATTTTAATTATTATAGTAGGTATTCTTAGGTTTACCAGACTTACTTATATAAGCTTAAACTTTTATAAGTTGTCTGTAACCACTGGCTTTGCCAGATGTGCTCGATAAAATCGAGCACTATCACTCTGCGAGTGATCTGGTCACTACCAAATAAATGCGAGAACCTCGCCACCTACGTTGGTTTCTCTAGCTTCTTTATCGGTGATTACACCTTTGTTTGTTGAAATAATTGCTGTTCCTAAACCTCCAAGAACCTTCGGCATAGTATCTCTATTAGCGTATACACGAAGACCCGGTTTAGAAATTCTCTTAAGGCCTGTAATAATCTTTACATTCTTATCTTTACCATATTTTAATGTAATATGGATTGTTTTGAAATTCTCAACTTCTTCAATCTCGAATTTCTTAATGTAACCTTCCTTAAGAAGAATTTCGGCAATAGCAATTTTCATCTTTGAAGCAGGTACATCTACTGTATCATGTTTAGCAGTATTTGCATTACGAATTCTTGTAAGCATATCTGCAATAGGATCGCTCATTGTCATTTTCAGTTGCCTCCTTTCTTAAATCTTACCAGCTTGCTTTCTTTACGCCTGGTATCTGTCCTTTGTACGCTAACTCACGAAAACAAATTCTGCAGATTCCGTATTTTCTCAAATATGCATGCGGACGGCCACAAATTCTGCAACGGCTGTATTCTCTTGTTGAGAATTTCTGCGTACGTTGTTGCTTTACTTTCATTGACGTTTTAGCCATGGGAACCCTCCTTTATTTTCTAAACGGCATGCCGAATTGTGTTAATAGTTCACGAGCTTCTTCATCTGTCTTAGCAGTAGTAACGAAGATAATATCCATACCTCTTACCTTATCTACTTTATCATACTCAATTTCAGGGAAGATTAACTGCTCTTTGATGCCTAAAGAATAATTACCTCTACCATCAAATGCATTCGGATTTACACCTCTAAAGTCACGTACACGAGGTAATGATAAGTTAATTAAACGATCTGCAAACTCATACATCTTCTCGCCTCTTAATGTTACTTTACAGCCGATTGCCATTCCTTCTCTAATCTTAAAGTTAGCAACGGACTTCTTTGCTTTTGTTACAACAGGTTTTTGACCAGCGATAATTTCCATATCCTTAATAGCTGTATCTAAAACTTTAGCGTTGTCTTTTGCCTCACCAACACCCATGTTGATAACAATTTTATCAATTTTCGGCACTTCCATAACGTTCTTATAACCGAACTTCTTAGTCATGCCGGCGATTACTTCATTTTTATAAAAATCTTTTAATCTAGCCAACGCAAATGTTCCTCCTCTCTGAATTAATCAATAACTTCACCAGTTGATTTAGCGATACGGACTTTCTTCACGCCCTTCTTCGTTTCAACAGTTGTAAATCCAACTCTGGTTGGTTTACCCTTGTGCATTAACATAACGTTAGATGCATCAATTGCTGCTTCCTGATGGATGATTCCACCCTTAGGATTCTTTTGGCTTGCTTTGCTGTGTTTGGAAATTGTGTTAACACCTTCAACAAATACTTTACCATCTGCTACAGAAATAACTTTTCCAGATTTACCTTTATCCTTGCCAGTAATAACCTTAACGTTATCATTCTTTTTAATTTTCATCGTTGCCACTAGTCGACACCTCCTTATAATACTTCTGGTGCTAAAGAAACGATTTTCATGAATTGTTTCTCTCTTAATTCTCTCGCAACCGGTCCAAAGATACGAGTTCCCTTAGGATTCTTATCCTCTTTAATAATTACGGCAGCATTCTCATCAAATCTAATATAAGAACCATCTTTACGACGTGCACCTTTTACAGTACGTACAACAACAGCCTTTACTACGTCACCTTTTTTAACAACACCGCCTGGTGTTGCATCTTTAACCGCAGCAACGATGACATCGCCTATATTAGCATATCTTCTGGTTGATCCGCCAAGTACTCTAATGCAAAGTAATTCTTTTGCACCGGTATTGTCAGCAACTCTAAGTCTGGTTTCAGCTTGTATCATGATAATACTCCTTTCAGAAAAATATTAAAAACCGACAGCTATGCAGTCGTTTTTTAATCGTGTATTAAAAACCGACAGCTATGCCATCGCCTTTTAATCGTGTATTAAAAACCGTTGGCTACGCCATCGCCTTTTAATCAAGTATTGCAAAAATATGCTCTGCTTATAAGCTCATGAACATATTATATAAGTTCTTTTCTGTCGAAACAGATAGGAAAGCGCAATGTACGAATACTATTTTGCTTTCTCTACGATCTCTACAAGTCTCCATCTCTTGTCCTTAGATAACGGTCTTGTTTCCATTACCTTAACTCTATCTCCGATGTTGCACTCATTCTTTTCATCATGAGCTTTGAGCTTGTAAGTTCTTTTAACGATCTTGCCATACATAGGATGCTTAACGTTGTCAACAACAGCTACAACGATTGTCTTATCCATCTTATCGCTTACTACTTTACCGATACGAACTTTTCTTAAATTTCTTTCCACAAAGATACTCCTTTCTGTGATCGCCAGTTAACCGGCAGGTATACTAATCGATCGTGATTATTTAGAAGCCTTAGAAAGTTCAGAGATTACTGTCTGAATTCTTGCGATATTTTTTCTAACTTCTTTAATTCTGCTTGTGTTATCCAACTGGTTTGTTGCATTCTGGAATCTTAAATTAAATAATTCCTTCTTAGCAGCTACTAATTCGTTATTTAATTCTGTAGTTGTCTTTGTTTTTAAATCTTCTACATATTTATTGATTTTCACTGTTTGCACCACCTTCTAATTCTGCACGGGAAACAATTTTACATTTAACCGGCAATTTGTGCATAGCAAGACGTAATGCCTCTCTTGCTGTCTCTTCAGGAATACCTGCGATTTCGAACATTACACGGCCCGGTTTAACTACTGCTACCCAGTACTCTAATGAACCTTTACCGGAACCCATTCGAGTTTCAGCAGGTTTTGTTGTCACAGGTTTATCAGGGAATATTTTGATAAATACTTTACCGCCACGCTTTGTAAAACGAGTCATCGCGATACGGGCTGCTTCAATCTGATTTGACTTGATCCATGCTGGTTCCATAGCTACAATACCATATTCACCCTGGTTAATGGTATTGCCCCTAGATGGCTTTCCAGCCATGCTACCGCGGAATTGCTTACGGCGTTTAACTCTCTTAGGCATTAACATTATTTATCGCTCCCTTCTGTTTTAACTGCTTTAACAGGAAGAACTTCACCGAGGTAAATCCAAACCTTTACACCTGTTTTACCGAATGTGGTATTTGCTTCAGCAAATCCATAATCGATATTAGCACGTAAGGTCTGTAACGGGATAGTACCTTCACTATAAAATTCTGTACGTGCCATATCAGCACCGCCAAGACGTCCTGCTACGGCAGTTTTGATACCCTTAGCGCCATTCTTCATTGTTCTTGACATAACAGATTTCATAGCTCTTCTAAATGAAATACGGTTCTCAAGCTGTGTAGCAATGTTTTCAGCTACTAACTGTGCATTAAGGTCAGGCTTTTTAATTTCTTTAATTTCAACGTTTACTTTCTTAGTAGTAAACTTCTGGATACCACTCTTCAAGAGTTCTATTTCCGATCCTGCTCTACCGATTACTACACCAGGCTTTGCAGTGAAAATAATAATTTTTAAGCGGTCAGATGCTCTTTCAATTTCGATCTTAGAAATTCCTGCGCTATATAACTTCTTCTTCAGAAATTTTCTGATATTGTAGTCTTCAACAAGATTATCTGCGAAATCTGCGTCAGCATACCATCTAGAGTCCCAATCTTTGATAACTCCGACTCTTATGCCATGAGGATTAACCTTCTGTCCCATTATTTCCCTCCTTATCTTTCATTAAGCACTACTGTAATATGACACATTCTCTTCTCAATACGATAAGCAGTGCCACGTGCTCTAGGTCTAATTCTTTTCATAATCGGTCCCTGATTAGCAAAACATTCATCAACGTAAAGCTTCTCAGTGTCCATATTTTTAACCTCAGCATTTGCAATTGCTGATTTTAATATTTTTATGATAACTGCAGATGCGTATCTAGGGCTATATGCCAAAATACCAATTGCTGTCTGTACATCCTTACCACGAATCGCGTCTAATACGAAACAAGCTTTTTGCACAGATATTCTTGCAAAGGATAACTTTGCGCTAGCTCTGTTGTCTTTCTGCTCATTTCTCGCTCTCTTTATTTGGGATCTATGTCCTTTCGCCATGGATGAACCTCCTTCCATCTAATGCCTAAGCATTATCTTCTTGTTTTCTTTTCGTCTTTTCCGTGACCTCTATAGGTTCTGGTCGCAACAAACTCACCGAGTTTATGACCAACCATATCTTCTGTTACATATACCGGAACATGCTTTCTACCGTCATGTACTGCGATAGTATGACCAACCATCTGTGGGAAAATTGTTGAACGACGAGACCATGTTTTAATAACAGTTTTCTCTCCGCTTGCATTTAATGCATCAACTTTTTTCAATAAATGATCATCAGCAAATGGTCCTTTTTTTAATGAACGACCCATGTATTCTAACCTCCTTAGAATTCTTGACAAATGAATTTATCTTTTCAAATTCATTTGTACTTGACAAACGAATTTGTTTTTTTAATTCATTTGATATAACAATTGAATTCGCAATTCTTAAAAAAACGGCTGCATTAATTATTTAACTGCTTTACCATCTCTTCTTCTTACGATCATCTTATTGGTTTGTTTATTGTGCTTTCTTGTCTTAAGACCAAGAGCAGGTTTACCCCAAGGAGTAACAGGACCTGGACGACCAATACCTGTTCTACCTTCACCACCACCATGAGGATGGTCGTTCGGATTCATTACAGAACCACGTACAGTAGGTCTGATACCCATGTGACGCTTACGTCCTGCTTTACCAATATTAATGAGTTCGTGATCGATGTTACCAACCTGACCAACTGTTGCTCTACATGCGATAGGAACAAGTCTCATCTCGCCGCTTGGAAGTCGAAGTGTAGCATATTTGCCTTCCTTCGCCATAAGCTGTGCAGAGTTACCAGCGGAGCGAACTAACTGTCCACCCTTACCAGGATATAACTCAATGTTGTGAATTTGTGTACCTACTGGAATGTTCTGAAGAGGCAAACAATTTCCTACTCTAACTTCTGCTGTCTCACCATTCATAAGCTTAGCGCCTACTGTAAGACCGTTTGGAGCAAGAATATATGCTTTCTCACCATCAACGTAACTAATCAACGCGATGTTTGCTGTTCTGTTAGGATCGTACTCAATACTAACAACAGTTGCTGGAACACCGTCTTTTCTTCTTTTAAAATCGATAATTCTATATTTTCTTCTAGATCCACCACCCTGGTGTCTTACTGTAATCTTACCCTGATTATTACGTCCAGCGTTCTTATTAATAGAAACAACTAAGGACTTCTCAGGCTTTGATGCGGTAATTTCTGAAAAATCAGAACCAGTCATATGTCTTCTGGAAGGTGTATATGGGTTATAGGTTTTAATTCCCATGATTTGCACTCCTTTCAACTTTAACTTGATATCAACAAATTTTACACTGCACTATATTTGCATATCTTGCAGGTATCGGTTTGTTACAACCGCCGTGACCGTCAAGCCATGCCAAATATTGTTTTCTTGGCATTCATTCTGTATATAAAACACTTCTTATAGACCGGAGAAAATCTCGATCTCTGCACTGTCAGCTGTTAACTGAACAATTGCCTTCTTAACCTTTGATGTCTTACCGGAAGTAGCGCCACGTCTACGTGTCTTACCATCTTGATTGATAGTATTAACATTTGCTACTTTAGCACCAGTGAACATTTTCTCAACTGCTTCTTTAATCTGGTTTTTAGTAGCATCAGGATGAACTGAAAAAGTATACTTTTTCTCACCCATGGAGCTCATGCTCTTCTCAGTTACAATAGGTTTAAGGATTACATCATAATATTTAATATCTGCCATTATGCGTACACCTCCTCGATTTGAGCTACAGCATCTTTTGTCAATACCAAGGTATCATACTTTAAGATGTCATATACATTAATGGAGTTTGTTAATACTGTTCTTACTTTAGGAAGATTTCTTGCAGAAAGAGCTACATTATCATTCTTCTTATCAAGTATAATAAGTGCTTTCTGTAATTTTAAGCTTTCAAGAACTGCTTTCATCTTCTTTGTCTTAATCTCATCAAAGCTTAAATCATCAATTACAAAGAATTTTGTTTCATTTACTCTTGATGTCAAAGCTGATTTGATTGCAAGTGCTTTTTCCTTCTTATTCATCTTGAAGGAATAATCTCTTGGCTTTGGAGCAAAGATAACACCGCCGCCCTTCCATTGAGGGGCTCTGGTTGAACCCTGTCTTGCATGACCGGTTCCCTTCTGTCTCCAAGGCTTTTTGCCGCCACCACGTACTTCTGCACGAGTTTTAGCGCTCTGTGTTCCTTGACGTTTGTTAGCAAGCTGCTGAACAACTGCCATATGAACTAAATGATTATTTATCTCTACTCCGAAGACTGCGTCGTTAAGTTCTAAAGTGCCAACTTCCTTGCCTTCGATATTAAAAATCTTTACATTTGCCATTTATGCTTCCTCCTTTCTTAAAGCTTATTTCGCTTTAACTGTTTCCTTCAGCATTACTAGGGATTTCTTAGGTCCTGGTACTGCACCCTTCACAAGAATGAGGTTTTTCTCAACGTCAATTCTTACGATCTCAAGGTTTTGTACTGTAGCCTTTACCGCACCCATATGACCAGGCATGTGTTTACCTTTGAACACTCTACCAGGTGTGGTAGCAGCTCCATTGGAACCTGCATGTCTATGATGTTTGGAGCCGTGCTTCATAGGTCCTCTGGATAAGTTATGTCTCTTGATTGCTCCTTGGAAGCCCTTACCCTTAGTTTTTGCTGTTGCATCAATTCTTTCACCTTCTGCGAAGATGTCAGCTTTGATTTCCTGTCCAACTTTATAGTCAGCTGCATTATCAAATTTGAATTCTCTTAAAAATCTCTTACTAGCAACACCCGCTTTAGCAAAGTGTCCTTTTCTTGGCTTGTTAACTAATGTCTCTCTGATGTCACCAAAGCCAACCTGTACTGCTGCGTATCCATCGTTATCAACAGTTTTAACCTGAGTAACATGGAGAGGACCAGCTTGAAGTACAGTTACCGGTACAAGAACTCCGTTTTCACCGAAAACCTGAGTCATACCGATCTTAGTAGCTAAAATCGCTTTCTTCATTTTCTTACCTCCTGTTTAATCTACAGCGGATTGCATTGTTACATGCAATCATCCTAGATGGTTATATACAAACATATATGAACCCTAAGGATTTCTTCTTAATTAATTAGTTTATGTCGTTCCTATGCTGTCAATCCTCGCAATGCGACGATTTTTCCACACTGTGATGAATTATTTCATCTTAATGTCGATGTACACGCCTGCTGGCATTTCCAATCTGGATAATGCATCTACAGTCTTCTGTGTAGGTGTGATGATATCGATTAATCTCTTGTGTGTTCTCTGCTCAAACTGTTCTCTAGAATCCTTATACTTGTGAACCGCTCTAAGAATTGTAACAATTTCCTTCTTAGTAGGTAGTGGAACTGGTCCACTTACCTTTGATCCTGTCTTCTTAACAGTATCAATGATCTTTCCTGCAGACTGATCGATTAATTGATGATCATACGCCTTTAATGTGATTCTCATTACTTGACTTGCCATAAAAAAAGCCGCCTCCTTTTCGCACTTAATTTCAGTACGACAAGTGGTGACTGTACACTCATCCGTGTGTATCTTCGTTATCCGAACAGTATGACAACCCCATGAGGATTGCCTAATCATTCGCAGAAGTAAATTCACACGTTTTATCTGCCCTGTGGCAGAAAATTATATGGTACAGTGACTTGTCGCCAGTTTCATAACTTGACCTTCGCTCCACGGAAAACCTACCTCACTCGGTAGCAACCTCACGTTTCAACGCTATCAATGTCACAACATGGGTTATTATACACTAAAATATAATGCTTTGCAAGCTTTTTTTCGAATTATTTTATATGGATATTTATCGCATTTTTCTCTTGTTTATTCGACCTTTATTTTTATTTAGATTGGTATAATTAGAATGCAAATGCTATATTATGTCATTAATAACCACGACTTAGTTTATCCAATTTATTCAACAATATGTAATGCATTTTTAATTTTTATTTATCCTATTAATTCTTTTCTATTGGTTACTGTTTTTTACACAAAGAAAAGACAGTCCTTTCTAATCTATTTGGCTTACGATAAATAGCTTTATTCTTTACACTATCTACTATAAGCAAAATAGATCATTCCAGACTGCCTTCGTTTCTTCTATATATAAGGTCTATTTACATTTTCAATCAAGAGCTCGCATCGTATCCAATCACAGTCCAGATTCCTGTATTGTTACAGCGAACTAATTTATTTAAGTAAACTTTCTTTGCTATACTTCTATTATTCTTAATTTCAACAATTGCTCTTTTTGAATCTTTACATATCAGAGTTATCTCATCATAAGCGATTGGATAGTCACCAATGATTCCATTTGGAGAGATAAGCACACTCGAAAACACCTGTGCTACAAAAATCGGATCCAACTTCCAAGGGGAATGACCTTCATCCACACTTAATTGCTCCCTGTTCAGCTCTTTAATATTAAATGGCACCTGAACCTGAGGAATATCCTTCGTAGGTTGCTCGCGATATGATTTCATGTCTGCTCCGATGTTACAGAATTTAATACATTATATTCTTATAGCTATCACGATGCTCCTAATATTCCTCGTCTCGACTTGTTAATGTTGTACTCAAAGAACACTTATGCGCCTATTCTTCCCAACGTCCCGATGCGCCGCAAGGTAGAACAAGTCCATTCCCTGATACCGGTAAACCGATTTCATCGGCGTTAACCTTACCTCCGAATTTATTCTTCAGCTCAGTAGAAAGCATGTAGGATAGTACACCCGGTTGCAAGCCTGTGGTGTAAGAATTGATTAAGAAAAATAATGGTTTGTCACTTAATATCTGTGAACAAAGTTGAACGAATGGGTAGATGTTGTCTTCTATCTTCCATATCTCACCCTTTGGTCCTCTTCCATAAGAAGGAGGGTCCATAATAATCGCATCATATTTATTACCTCTACGAATTTCACGTTCGACAAATTTAACACAGTCATCTACGATATAACGGATAGGCGCTTCGCCAAGTCCTGAAGCCTCTGCATTCTCTTTCGCCCAGGTTACCATACCCTTTGAAGCATCAACATGTGTAACAGAAGCTCCTGCCTTTGCTGCAGCTAGAGTAGCTCCTCCTGTATAGGCAAATAGATTTAGTACTTTTATTTGCCTGTCGCTTACTCCTCTGATTTTATCCGAGAACCAATCCCAATTAACCGCTTGTTCCGGGAATATTCCTGTGTGTTTGAAATTAAATGGCTGAAGATGAAATGTCAACCCTTTGTAGGCAATATCCCACTGCTTTGGAAGATCAAAGAATTCCCATTCTCCTCCACCTTTCGAACTTCTATGGTAATGTGCATTCGGTTTCTTCCACCCCTTATTATTTTTAGGAGTATCCCAAATAACCTGAGGATCTGGCCTTACTAATATATAATTACCCCAACGTTCTAATTTTTCACCATTAGAGGTATCAAGTACTTCATAATCTTTCCAATCTTTTGCTATCCACATAAAATTCTCTCTTTCTAAATAACCGTTTTATTCTTACCTATTATAAACTACCACCCTTATAAATACAACGAAAACCTCTTCCAGAAACAACAATCCAAACGCCTCGGTAATCCAATCCCAACATAATAATCTTATTCAACAACACCAATTCTATAATTTATTAATATATCTAATAATCCTTTTATTATTTTAACCATATTTTAACTTGACGTTACCTAAGAATAATTATAAACTTAATTACATAAATAGGTAATATTTTTACCGAAATATCTTATATTTATTTAGACGATATACTTCATACACATGGTTAGGATTTTACAACCATTATAATGATTGGGAGCAGGATAGCTCCCGCCAACAAGGAGGATTATTAATTTATGAGTATTTTAACAAGATTTCGCGACATTATGTCCAGCAACATCAACGCTCTGTTAGATAAAGCAGAGGATCCCGAGAAAATGATTGACCAATGTCTTCGTAATTTAAACACCGATCTCGGTAAAGTAAAATCAGAGACTGCTGCCATTATGGCTGAGGAGCAACGAGCAAAACGTGTATTAGATGATTGCAATGAAGATATCACTAAGATGCAAACCTATGCCGTAAAAGCTTTGGAAGCTAACAATGAAGAAGATGCTAGAAAGTTCTTAGAGCAGAAGGGCGCCTTATCCTCCAAGCTTACCGGACTTCAAGAAGCTTATGATTTAGCTCATGCGAATGCTACACATATGCGTGACATGCATGATAAGCTGGTGAAAGATATTGGAGAATTAGAATCCCGCAAGGATATGATCAAAGGCAAGATTGCTGTTGCAAAGACACAAGAACGTATTAACAAGATGGGATCTACCGTAACCGGAGCCAATGATTCCATGGCAAGCTTCAAGAGATTTGAAGACATGGCTGACAGAGCTCTTGATAAGGCTAATGCAATGGCTGAACTTAATCGTTCTTCCGAGCAAGAATCCATCGAGGATTTAACGAGCAAATATGCTACCAACTCCAATGTTGATAGCGAATTGGCAGCACTAAAAGCTAGCTTAAATAAATAACATTAATACATTTACCAAAAGATATCCCTTTTAGTTTTAAGAATTAAATAAAATTCTAATATTTAAAATGTCCGCCAAAGGTACTTTGATACTTCGCGGGCATTTTAACGAGCAAGGAGGTTAAGAATGTCCACCGTTATTCATTATAAATGTCCTAACTGCGGCGCAGATATGGCATTCGATACAAAGAGTGGAATGCTACTCTGCGGAAGCTGTGGTAGAACAGATAGCATTGAGCAAATGGCAGGTAAAGATAAACCATCCGGAGGAGATTATTCCTATCAAATGGATGATGAAGATAAACAGGCTGCTGATTCCGGTTTTAATCAAGATTATTCAGATCCATCTCAAGAAGATGAGCCAAGTAATCATTCCACATTCGGAGAGAACGATGCAGTTGAATACCATTGCAACAACTGCGGAGCGGTAGTAATTACCGACGCGCAGACCACATCCACCACCTGCAGCTTCTGTGGTGCCGGTGTAATATTAGGTGATCGCTTGTCAGGTAGTCTGGCTCCTGCAAGAGTAATTCCATTTACCATCAATAAAGAACAAGCACAAGAAGCTTTTCGCAAATGGTGCAAGAAGGGTCGATTAACTCCCAACAATTTCATGACGGCAGATCGTATTAAGAATATCACCGGTATCTATGTTCCATTTTGGTTATACGATTTGAATGGACGCGGCGAACTTGATGCCACTTGTACTAAAGTACGTACCTATACCGTTGGTGACTGGATTTATACTGAGACAAAATATTATCATGTATACCGTAAAGCAGATTTAAACTACTCCCGTATCCCTTGTGATGCATCTAAGAAGATGGAAGATGGTATGATGGATAAACTCGAGCCTTACGAATACGTGAATCTCAAAGATTTTGAGATGCCATATCTCGCTGGTTATATTGCGGAAAAATATGATTTTAACGATGATGAGATGCTTCCACGCATCAAGCAGCGTGCTACCTCCTATGTAGATAGCTACATACAATCAACAATCGGAGCTTACTCCACGGTTAATGTTAATAACAAAGATATTTATATCCGTAAATTAAAAGCAGAATATACCCTGCTTCCTATTTGGATGGTATGTTATGATTACAATAAATCAGAACACATCTTTGCAATGAACGGACAGACCGGTAAAGTAGTTGGGAAACCACCTCTGAGCGTTGCTAAGATTATTGCATGGTTATCGGGAATTTCAGTTGGTAGCTTTGCGCTAATGCGTATTCTTACATTATTATTGGGAGGTGGATTACAATGATTAAGCTTATGAATAAAAAAACAATCACAACATTAATTATTTTATCCGCACTTCTTATCGCATTGTTCATTCCGGTTAGCCCCGCATTGGCCGCAGAAACACCGAAAGCAGATACTACCACTGCAACCTCATATCAATCGGATCAACATGTATATGACGATGGCGGACTTTTATCAGAAAACGAAAAACTGACATTAGAGCAAATGTGTTTGGATCAGGGTAAAGAAGCAGGAATAGATATCATCCTTCTCACAATTGATGAACCAAATGTCAAAAACGCCGAAACATTAGTAGAAGATTTTCAAGATAAATTACCTGTTGCAGACCGAGTATGTGCTTTAATTGATATGAACACCCGCGAAATTAATGTACAGGCTTATGGAAAAAAAGCAGAAGCCTATATTAATCCAAGCAGAGCACAAAAATTGGCTGACCTTATGACTCCTATTGTCAAGGAAGGGAAGTATTACAATGCCTTTTCTATCTTGATTGACAAATCAGCAGAATATATGAAAAGTAAACCCCAAAATATTATAACTAATATCTGGCTACAACTTCTCGTATCTGTTCTTATCGGTGGTATCGTTGTTGGCGTTATGGCATTTAACTCTGGCGGAAAAGTTACAACTAGTGCAAACACTTATATGAATCCGAACAACTCCGGCCTAATTGGTCGCAGAGATGATTACCTCCATACCCATGTTACTCGTGTGCGGAAACCACAGAATAATGGTGGATCCGGTGTATCTGCAGGTGGACGTTCTCATAGTACAGGTAGTTCTAATTTTTAATTTGATGCAAATATAAAGAGTTATATAATAACAATAATTTGGTTGTCATAAGTCATCCGTGTCGTAAATGAATGAATATCTGCGCATATAGATGCATATGCGCAGACCGGCCACATGCGGTTGTCTTATACCGCATGTGGGTAAGGCAAGTCATATGTATCTATATGCGCACATATTCATTTTTCAACACACCTGGCTTTTGACATCATTGGAGGAAAACAATATGGGTTTATTTTCAAAACAGTTTTCAAATGTCGTGGAATGGCAAGAATTTCGCGATGATATGGTATTTTATAAATGGAGCAACGACGAGATAAAAAAAGGTAGCCGTTTGATTATTCGTCCAGGACAGGACGCAATCTTTTTATTCAACGGAAAATTAGAAGGAATCTTTAAAGATGAGGGAGATTATGATATCGAATCACAAATCATTCCTTTCCTCTCCACTCTTAAAGGCTTTAAGTTCGGTTTCAACAGCGGCATGCGTGCAGAAGTACTTTTTATAAATACCAAGGACTTTATTGTAAAATGGGGCACACAGAACGCCATTAATATCCCTACCCCTCAACTTCCAGGCGGAATGCCAATTCGTGCGAATGGTACTTTTACATTCCGCGTTGCTGATTATGTAAAAGTAATTGATAAAATCGCTGGAGTGAAACAAAGTTATTATGTGGAAGATGTAAGACTTCGTATTGTAAGCGTTCTCGATCAACTTTTAATGAAGTGGATTAGCAAGGAAGGCAAAGATATGTTTAACCTTCAGGCGAATTCCTTTGATATTTCTAATGGAATTCGTACTGATCTGGATATGCAGATTTTTGACACTGGCTTGTCTGTTGTTGGTTTTAATATTATGAGCTTTACCTACCCAGAGCAGATTCAACAGATGATTAACAAGAATGCTTCCTTTAGCATGGTTGGTGATATAAACCGTTATCAGCAAGTAGCTATGACAGAGGGTATCTCAACTGGCAAAGTTCAAGGTGGCGGTGTTGCTGGAGATATGGCAGGCATGATGATGGGAATGAATATGGCGAACCAGATGATGCAGAATATGGGTCAACCTAGTAATCAAGGCAATGCAGCCGGCGGCGCAAAACCTAATTTTTGTCCAAGTTGTGGAACAAAATCTGGAGAAGCTAACTTCTGCCCGAATTGTGGCCATAAATTAGCATAGATTTGAATTTGTATGATTTGGATTAATATAATTTGGAATCGCATAATTTAATTATTATGATTTCATTAGGACGATTGAATTAATTTGATTTAATTTAACTTGATTTGTATTAACTCGACTTGAAATAACTTGATTTAGAATAACTTGATTTAATAATAACTTGATTTAATAATAACTTGATTTAATAATAACTTGATTTATTATAAAAAATAAAACAGCTGGATCGAGACAATTTTCTCAAAACCAGCTGTTTTATTTATTTTTATTATGAGTTATAAATAAAATTATTTTTTTATATAACAAATTTTATTATATATATTAAAATCGTTATATATATAAGCAATTGAGTTTTTATACCATTTAATATAGAACTTTTTAATCTTCCTGCAAGTAATAATACACGGTTTGTAAATTATCCAATTCTCGTTCAAATTTTGTGCAACACTTCTGATTTCTAGTTTACCTTGAACACTTCATCATTCATTAATTTATTAATCTTTTCTTCTGCATCTGCCATACTCTCACCCTTCACGCCAAAGTAGAACTTAATCTTTGGTTCCGTACCGGAAGGTCTTACGGCACACCATGCATTGTCATTCATTTCAAAGTAGAGAACATCTGATTTTGGTAGACCTGTTGGCGTTACCGCGCCACTTTCAATATCAGTTATGGTATCTAACTTATAGTCTCTAAGCTTAAGAACCTTAAAATCACCTGCTGTCTTAGGAGGATTCAAACGATACCCTTCCATAATTTCTTTGATTTTTCCCATACCTTCAATACCCTTTAAAGTTACAGATACAAGATCTTCCTTAAAGTATCCATATTTCTCGTAAATATGGTTCATTTGTTCAAAGAGAGAGATTCCCTTTGACTTATAGTATGCTGCCGCTTCACAGAGACACATTACAGCAACAATAGCATCTTTATCTCTGGCGTGAGTACCAACTAGACAACCATAGCTCTCTTCGAAGCCAAATACATATTCATTACAGCCTGTTTCTTCAAACAGTTTGATCTGCTCGCCAATGTATTTGAAACCGGTCAACACTTCAATTAATCTTGCATTGTAATGCTTTGCAATCATGTCAGAAATGTTACCTGTTACAATCGTTTTTATCAATGCTGCATTCTTGGGCAGTGTTCCCTTCTGCGCTTTCTGCGAAAATTCGTATTCTGCAACTAATGCACCAGTCATATTACCATTAAATAAAACAAATTCACCCTTTTCATCCTTAACCATAATACCAAGTCTATCTGCATCTGGGTCAGTTGCAAGAATCAAATCTGCTCCAACTTCTTTCGCTAGTTTCACAGCTAGGGTATACACCTTTGGATCTTCCGGATTTGGATATCCCACAGTTGTAAAATCAGAATCTGGAAGCTCCTGCTCCGGTACAATGTATACGTTCTCAAAGCCTAAGTCTTTAAGGATTCTTCTTACCGGAACATTGCCTGTTCCATGTAGAGGAGTGTAAACGATCTTAAGCTTCTTGCCTTCCTCACTAATTGGATTAATTACAAGCTTCTTAAGTTCTGCGTTATATTGATTATCTATTTCCTCTCCGAGGATTGTAAGAAGTCCCTTAGCAAGTGCTTCTTCTTTGGAAATAGTCTTTGCCTCTGCAAAATCAGTCAAAGAATTTACTTCATTTATGATTTCAACATCCTTTGGAGATGTAACCTGAGCTCCATCCTCCCAATACACTTTATAACCATTGTATTCCGGCGGATTATGACTTGCAGTAACAACAATACCTGCCGTACATCCAAGCGTTCTAACCGCATAGGAAAGCTCCGGAGTTGGTCTTAAGGATTCGAACAGATACGCATGAATACCATTCGCTGCAAGACACAATGCACTGTCAAGGGCAAATTCAGGCGACATTCTTCTGGAATCGTAAGCAATTGCGACACCTTTACTTTGTGCTCCGGCTTTCTTAATTGTATTGGCCAATCCTTGGGTTGCTCTTCTCACTGTATATATGTTCATTCTATTGATACCCGCGCCTAGAATACCTCTTAAGCCACCGGTGCCAAATTCAAGATCCTTAAAGAATCTCTCCTGGATCTCATTATCATTATCTTTCAATGCAGATAACTCTGCTCTGGTTGCTTCATCAAAATAAGTGTTTGTTAACCATTCTTGATACTTCTTTAAATGTTCCATGCTTAAATCTCATCCTTTCATATTACAAAACCAGTAGATAAATAATGTATATTTATCCATCAATATCCTACATTATACATTGGGGTATACTATGTTTAAAAACATTTAGTATTATGATACAATGCTTTTTTTGGAATTGCAATGCTTTTTAAGGAGGAGACATTTAATTTAGTTTCTATACTAATAATTATACTTATTTAACCGTAGCCTTTAAGTCATCAATAACACGCTGAGGAATTTTATCCTTTAAAAATACATAGTTAATGGAAATCTTATTACCGGCACCATCCTTGTATCCAATCAGTACATCAAGTTTATTTGCGGCGTTTATTATAGCAGAATTATTTTGATAAATGTCTAAAGGTAATAAATACGGCAGCATTTGGTGTATATCCTGTTGCTTAGTATATACCACTTCAACTGGTTCAATTGGTTTCTGTACACTCGTTTTTTCATTTCCACTATATGACTCGTCATTATAAGATGATATTGATATGTCCGTTATATTTGCTGTTTCTATTTTTTTATCAGTATTAAATCCACACTCTTTCAGATAGGCAATGGTCTTTGTAAATGACGGATATACATAATAATAATTTATATCAGCGTATTCGTAATTAAAGAATAATTTTATAACTGGTCTTGTATTAGCCACTTCGTCAAAAGTCAAGTTAAGAAGTTCCTCTTTATATAATTGTAATAGCTTTTGAAGCTTTTTATCCTTTAAACTGAAGCTTTGATTTATGTTAACATCTTTTTCTTCTTGAATATTGTTAAAACTATCATCAGCATAATAAACTTCTGCCCTGTCAATATACTCATTCCTACATTCGAAGATTGGATAATGCGATCGTTTATATTCTTTATTATCATATATTTTTTTAACTTGATCTCGACCAGCCTCAACTGGCAACGTATACTGTCTATATACTACTCTCCCACTTTTTAATATATATTTCACTTGATAGAACATAATATTTCCAGAGTCCTTACCATCAATATATGACATATGTGTTTCCATATTATCGGGGTTGTATCCCGCTGTATTGTTCATGCTGAGATTTTGCTGTGCTAATAATGCCAAGGAATACGCAGCTGAAATATCATTTTTAATTGGTCGATCAAACATATATTTTGCACTGTCTATATTTTCAAACTCTTTATCATATAAATCTCGATAGATTAGATTACTATCGATTCCTGATATATTGATCCCCATGCTTTCAATACTATTCTCTTTTGGAATATATGCATCATAACCAAACACATCAAATCGAAAAATACCTACGATACCAAATATAATTATTGCGCATAACAGTAATTGTTTTTTATGATGAAATGCACTCCGTATATCAAAATTAAAGATTATTTGTACTATAGCATAGATTACGACAAGTGCAAAAATCAATCCAAATATCAACCAAGCATCCTCATTATAAGAAACTGTATTCTTTAATGTAATTCCACAGCCCAGTGAAAGAGGAATCACTAGCAAGAACTTAATGATAGGTTTTGATATTTTAAAAGACATTGGGTTGCCCGCTGCTTCTGAAGGACGCTTTTTATACAGGAATAATGCAATACCGATTAAGATTAAAGTTGCAATTAAATGAATAAGAAGTGTGATCCCATATTCTTTATTATTATCATATAGCATGTATGCTTTTTGATAACAGCCGAGTGGAGAAAATACAATTACTTGATTCGAAACAACACTAGGATCAAGATATGTATCAAAAAAAGCTTTAAAATACATGTTTTTAATTTCTACTACAACGGTTGCAAAACCCATCAATACCAAGGTTCCAAGAAAACTTGTAATAATATTACCGGTTAGCATAACTGCTATAATTGTAACTGTGTATATCATGCAGTAATATAAAATATGAATTATGAAGCCTGCAACCGCGATATTCACTATCTTATCTAATGAAAAATCATTAAGCTTTAATATAATCATTGTGAAAATCAGATTAACCAAATAAGGAACTACGAATATAATTAATCCATTAATATAATTCACAGCAAATTGCATCTCACGGCTTACCGGGATACTGTGATACAAATCTACTTTTTTCTTTGAATTTAAATAATAAAAACTACTAAGTCCACATACAATCGCACTTATAACTACAACAATAATAATAGCAGTACTGAGTGGTCCTATATAGGAAATCAACAATCTTAACTCTGAACTATAATCAATCTCTTTAAAGCGGTTTTGCAGATTAAGAGCACAGTATACAGGTAATATAACAAACAACAGTAAGGAAAATAAGGCTACTCCCCATATCCTTCTTTTCATATCTTCTTTTAATAATTTAATAAATAAGCTTTTTGATATCATAGCCAATCACCTCCGTCTCACTAACAAATATCTCCTCTAAGGAAAGCGGTATGATCTCCGAAAATACCGGCTCCACTGAACGAATTTGTTTCTCTATTATCTCTTCACTTCCTCTTACTGTAATTGTATGCAACGAACCTCTCTTTTCATTGTGCATAATTTCAAACCCTGCTAAGGCCTGCTGCATATCTTCATCCTTTTGAAATACACATTGTAACTTATGAATACTCAATTTCATGTCATACAATTCTTTGGATAACAGAACCCCACCCTTATGCAATAGACCTACATGGTCACAGATGTCTTCTAACTCTCTTAAATTATGTGATGCTATGATAATAGTCATATTGCGTTCTGTTATCTCCTTAGCAAAAATACTTTTAACCGCTTGACGAACTACTGGGTCAAGTCCATCAAAGGTTTCGTCGCAAAAAAGGTACTTTGTATTAGCACAGATGCCACAAATAATAGAAAGCTGTTTCTTCATTCCCTTCGAAAAAGTAGTTATCTTTCGATCCTGTGCTAATTCAAACTTTTCTAACAATTTATCAAAACGTTCCCCGTTAAAATCAGAATAAATTCTTTGATAGAATTTCTTTAGATCCTTGGGTCGTGAGTTACTAAAATAATATTGTTCATCCGATATATAAAAAAATAATTTCTTTGCCTTCGCATTCTCATAAACATCCATTCCATCAATTTGAATCGTACCCTGTTCTGGTTTCAATATGCCACATAACATTCTGATAAATGTACTTTTACCTGCCCCGTTTGTTCCGATAAGTCCAAACACATTGCCTTCTTTAATTGTGAGTGATATCTGATCTACTGCTTTTATCTTATCGAACTGTTTGCTTACCCCAACAGCTTCAATCATGTCCATTCTCCTCCTTATATCGGGTTTTCACTATATCAATAAACTGTTCTTCTGTAATTTTTAGCATCTTTGCCTCTGTAATCAGTTTCTCAACAGCATCTATAACTTCTTTCTTCTTCTCCTGCAGTAGGTTATCATTCAATGTAATAAAACTACCTTTCCCTTTTACCGAATAGATAAATCCTTGATGCTCAAGCTCAGTATAAGCTCTCTGTATCGTATTTGGATTAATTGATAATTCCATCGCTAACGTACGTACTGAAGGAATCTGGCTATCCGGTTCAACAATTCCCTTTAGAATCATATCTTTATATCGGTCTACGATTTGTTCGTAAATTGGTCTACGATCCTTATAATCAAGTATTATCACAGGCATCCCTTTCTTTCTAAACTATTTTATAATATGCGTACTAACTGTACTAATAATATTAATACAGTTAGTATATTGTAATATACAGTTATTGTCAAACAAAAGTTTAATTGATTTTGCTCTTATGAAAGTTAATAGGATTTTCTGCTTTATTAAAGTTAAAATATTTTTTGATTTATAATGTTAGAATGTTTTTAATTCATGAAGTTAGAATGTTGTTTTTCTTTATGAAGTTATAATGTTTTTTCTTTATGTAGTTATAATGTTTTTTCTTTATGAAGTTATAATGTCTTTATTTCATGAAGTTAGTATGTTTTTTCTTTATGTAGTTATAATATTTTAATTTATGAAGTTAAAGTGTTTTTTATAATTTGAAGTGATTCTTGCTTTTAAGAAAGTACAATGATTTTTGCTTAAATTAAAATACTATTTATCCGCGCTTATTCATTTCTCAAACTTAATCCTCCTAATGACACCCTTAGCAAATAAAAAAACACAAGTAATATTTCTTTTGTGGTAATTTATGTTACTTTTCGTTGCTTTTTGTTATGTAAAATTATATAATATAAGAGGATTTTATAGGTATTCATAGATTGAATTGGAGGTTTTATGGTACAAAAACTTTCTATTATAATTGTTGAAGATGATCCTCTTGCCGTCAGTGAGTTTTCCGATTATATCGAAGAAGCAGATGATATCGTATTACTTGGATCTACCAATAATTCCGCTCAAGCAATAGAATATATTAAAGATTATTTGCCTGATGCGATTATCTTAGATTTGGAGTTACACAACGGAAGCGGCAGTGGATTTAACGTATTACAGAATATAGACCATCAATCATTAAGTTTGAGGCCTTACATTTTGATAACCACTAATAATTCAAGCAAGATCACTTTTGATTCTGCCAGGCAGCTCGGCGCAGACTTTATCATGTCTAAACATCAAAATGATTACTCTGCTAAAAATGTAATTGAATTTCTGAGAATAATGGCACCTGTGATACATAGCCAAAAGCTGATTTTAAATGAAGCATCTACGGCTACGGAAAATCCAGAGTTCAGAAACAAAAGAATGATGCGTAGAATATGTACAGAATTAAATAATATTGGTATAAGCCAGAAGGTTGTCGGATATAAGTATCTCCTCGATGCTATACTACTTGTAATCAAGCAACCGGCACATAATCTTAGTAATACTATAGGAATAAAGTACAAAAAGTCGGAGTCAAGTGTTGAGCGAGCTATACAGAACGCCATTGATAAAGCCTGGAAGACAACCGACATTGATGATTTACTTAAATATTACACCGCCCGGATTAATCCGGAGAAAGGTGTCCCCACGAACACAGAATTTATATTTTATTATGCTAACAAGATTAAAAATGAATATGAACATTAGGTACAGAATTATTATAATTTAATAAAAATTACTATATATCATATATGACAAAAATCAAGCCACACGTATGTGTAGCTTGATTCATGTTTAATTAATATGATAACCAACCCCATAGTTTTTGCCACCAGCGCCACATACTGACACCCCCTTTTCTTTTCTTAATCTTAATAAAAAAAGGGCATTTTCTATATTGGTTTTTGTGTGGCATTTTTTGTTACTATTCGTAGTTTTTAGGAAGGTGATTATTATTTATATTATATGTTTAAAATATTTATCAATGATATTATGCAGCTTTTATATCTTTATAAAGCTCCTAAACATTAAAACCAAACGTACTCTATTGCTTTATTTATTTATTTTCTTGATACCTTTTTTACCTATCATATATATACTAAGAATATATATACCACCGATCAGTATATTCTTTATGGTTTCTATCTTTGCGTGTTTTATTGTATATTTTTTAAAAACGCCAAAAAAACTTACCTTAATCGTTTCTATCTTATCTTTTGGCGTATCGACAATTGACTTTCTATTAGCTGCTATTGTAACGTTACCAATTGGAGTTTTTATTAGCCTTTTCACACATCAATATCCTTCAGAAACAGTCTCAATTACATTAGTATGCGTTTTACAATTAATTTTTGCGACAATTCCTTTTCTTTTTCGAAGATTTAAAAAAGGAATGCCTTTTCTATATGAATATAGTTCTAGTGATTTAGCATTTTATCTTGGAATAACTTTATTACTTGCTATATCATTCTTTGGAATTAGCAAAAATGCGTATCTTGTTTTCACTATACCAGTCTTTTTTACCATATTATGTGGTTTAACCCTCGTATTTTGGTGGAAAAATAACTTGACGAAAAGATATATCGATAAAATTAATGCTAAGGAAAGAAATGATTTACATGCGATTATAGACGAGAAAGATAAACAGATTGAAGAGCTTAAGTTTCATAATAACGAATTATCCAAAATTATTCATAAAGACAATAAGCTTATTCCAGCATTGGAATTAGCCGTTCGTGAATATTTATCGTCTGCTTCTCAGGAGTGTGGTCATCAATTACATATAGACAAAGGGAATGAGTTAATCAAACAATTAAAAGGCCTTACCCTTGAGCGAGCCGGCATATTGCAAAATTATGAGTCAAAAAGCAAAAAGCTTACGCTTACTAACATTCTACCCATAGATAATTTATTCTCCTACATGTTGCAAAAAGCGAACAATCTTGACATAGTCTTTGATGTATCTTTGACATGCAGTTTAAAGCACTTAACTCGTGATATTATTAATGAAGAGGACTTAAGAACATTATTTGCAGATTTAATTGACAATGCTATTATTGCTACCAAAAATGAGAAAATTAAAAGAATTATGATAAATATCAATAAATATAATGGACATTACTTCATTGATATCTTGGATAGCGGAGCACCTTTCAAGCCCGAGGTGCTTCTTAACCTCGGACTAAAACAGACTACCACCCATGCGAATGAAGGGGGTAGCGGTATTGGTTTGATGTCTATCTATGAATTAACAAAGAATTACAAGGGAAGTTTAGAAATCGAAGAGATCACAGATAACATGCTCTTTACCAAAAGAGTTTCGCTTGTTTTTGATAAATTACATCAATATCGTATTAAAACAATGAGGAAAGATGTTATTGATGTACTTTCTTCACGCAAGGATATTATTGTTGAAAACTCTACAATTACAACTGTAGCAGCTACTGTTCTGTGTGTATCCACATAATTCTTGACAGCAGAACATCAATTATAATCAAAAGTCCCTTTAATCATATTATAAATATGCATATATCATTATACCAAACTGTCAAAGGGAATTATAAAAATCATACTTCACGCCCTGAAGTTTGTACCTGCCTTTTCCTCGGTACAAACCCATTCAAAGGGTAGTTGCGTTTGAATAAGTGTATCCTAATCTGATTATACTCCTAAAGAGATGTTACATACGAAATTATCCATACAATCAACCTCACACGGATTATTCGCGCTTTACTTCTATCATTTACCACATTCGTAATACATTCCCCAATATATTATAGACGCGCATGATTGTTACATTAGTACTGTTAATACTTGTTAGCTAGATAGGAGTATAATCAGATGGATTATCAATTAATATGAGATAATAATCTATGCTTTTTCTTCACCAAGATATCTCAACAAACACGAGTTTGTTTTCTATCCTTCACTCTAATATTCTTGTTTGAATTAATTAGTTATTATCTTTTATTAGTTTATACCAAATCAAGCTAATTAAATATTACTTTTTGTACTAAAATATGTTGCTTTTCGTTGGTTTTCGTTGGTTTTTGGTTAATAATACTCACTGCAACTCAATTATCTTTATATTGCTTATGCATACTATGTCTAAGAAAAAAATTGCAACTATATAATGCAGAAAGATTACGGCCATGCTGGGCGCACGAAAGAGGGTTCTGAAAACCTTGGTTTTCAGAACCCTCTTTCTATAGTATATCTTTTCAACCTTTGTAATACACAAAGGCAATACTTGTTGCCAAATTACAGACTATCACTGTAATCATCTTCGGAGATACCCTTTAAATTGAATTCCACTTCTGTCCAATCTCCATCATTATGGCTATTTTCACCAGAAGCAACATGTGCATCATCCATACCTGGGATTGAATCTTTTCTTTGAAGATGACCAGGCATATTTCTATATTGTTCTTCATCATAAACAATTTCTGGAATTCCATCTTCAACATCAAAGCTGTCTACACTGAATTCATCGTTGATAAATTCGTCTTCCGAATATTCAAATTCACCATATTCCATAAAGTTTCCATCGCCTTCAAGATCCTCAGAAATCATATACTCTTCCTGTGTATCTGTATCAAGCTTAACGGAACGGTATCTCTTCATACCGGTACCAGCTGGAATTAGCTTACCAATAATAACATTTTCTTTAAGACCAATTAACGGATCAACCTTACCCTTAATTGCTGCTTCTGTAAGAACCTTTGTAGTCTCCTGGAAGGAAGCTGCAGATAAGAAGGAGTTGGTAGCAAGAGATGCCTTTGTGATACCAAGCATAACCTGTTTACCATCAGCAGGCTCTAAGCCCAAACCAATTAATCTTTCGTTCTCATCTTGATATTCTAAGATATCAATTAAAGTACCAGGTAAGAACACTGTATCACCATTCGTCTCAATTCTAACCTTCTTTAGCATCTGACGTACAATTACCTCAATATGCTTATCATTAATTTCAACACCTTGTAGACGGTATACTCTCTGTACTTCTTGAATCATATAATCTTGTACCGGACGAATACCCTTAATCTTTAAGATATCATGAGGGTTAACACTACCTTCTGTCAACTCATCGCCGGCTGCAAGTATATCACCATCCATAACCTTGATTCTAGAACCGTAAGGAATTAAGTATGCCTTTGATTCCATGGTTTCGTTATTAGTAATAATAACTTCACGTTTCTTCTTGGTATCCTTAATCATTACTACACCGCCAAATTCAGCGATAATAGCAAGACCCTTAGGCTTTCTTGCTTCAAAAAGCTCCTCAACACGAGGAAGACCTTGTGTGATATCATCTCCCGCAACACCACCGGTATGGAAGGTACGCATTGTAAGCTGTGTTCCAGGCTCACCGATAGACTGAGCTGCAATAATACCAACTGCTTCACCTACCTGAACGGCTTCGCCGGTTGCCATGTTTGCACCATAACACTTAGCGCATACACCAATGTGTGATTTACAAGATAATACGGTACGAATTTTAACTTTTGCTTTATCTCCAGCTTCTATAAATGCCTTAGTGCCAACAATTCTAGCAGCACGTTTTGGAGTAATCATATGATTAGCTTTTACAATCATCTCACCATCATCATCATACATGGACTCACAAGAATATCTTCCTGTGATACGCTCTTGAAGTGATTCAATTACTTCTTTACCATCAACAAACGCTGTAATCACCATACCAGGGCTCTCCTGCCCCTCACAACAATCCACTTCACGGATAATTAAGTCCTGGGATACGTCAACAAGACGACGGGTCAAGTAACCTGAATCCGCTGTACGAAGTGCAGTATCGGAAAGACCTTTACGAGCACCATGTGCAGAGATAAAGTACTCCAATACATCAAGACCTTCACGAAGGTTGGACTTAATCGGTAACTCGATGGTTCTACCGGAAGTATCAGCCATCAAACCACGCATACCAGCAAGCTGTTTAATCTGCTTATCAGAACCACGGGCACCGGAGTCGGACATCATCTTGATGTTATTGAATTTATCAAGACCATTTAACAAAGTTTCAGTAAGCAGTTTATCTGCTTCTTTCCAAGTCTCAATAACTGTGTTATATCTCTCGTCCTCTGTCATTCTACCACGACGATATTCTTTTGCAATATTTTCGATCGTAGCTTCTGCATTCGCAATAATTGTTTTTTTCTCATTCGGTACTTCCATATCAGAAATAGAAACGGTCATTGCTGCACGAGTGGAATATTTGTAACCAAGGGACTTAACAGCATCTAGAATTTCAGCTGTCTTAGTAGCACCATGGATATTAATAACTTTTTCAAGAATTGGCTTTAATTGTTTCTTACCAACAAGGAAGTTAATTTCTAATTCTAAGAAGTTCTCATCCTTGGAACGATCTACAAATCCTAAATCCTGAGGGATTATTTCATTAAATATAAAACGACCCAATGTTGATTTTACAGTTCTAATCTCTTCTACGCCATCCTTATTAATACCAAATCTTCTTACGCCAATCATCTCATGTAAGGAAATTGCTGCATTTTCATAAGCAAGAATTGCTTCATTCAAACTCTTATAATAATGGCGAATACCACCTTCCATCTCTCTTTCGATTGTCAGATAGTAGATACCAAGTACCATATCCTGTGAAGGTACAGCAACTGGAGCACCATCAGAAGGTTTTAACAAGTTATTAGGTGAAAGAAGTAAGAAACGACATTCTGCCTGAGCTTCTACGGATAATGGCAAATGCACCGCCATCTGATCACCATCGAAATCCGCATTGTAAGCGGTACAAACAAGTGGATGAAGTTTGATCGCCTTACCTTCTACAAGTACCGGCTCAAAAGCTTGGATACCAAGTCTATGAAGGGTAGGTGCACGGTTAAGCATAACCGGATGTTCCTTAATTACCTCCTCAAGGACATCCCAAACCTCAGTTTGAAGTCTCTCTACCATCTTCTTAGCAGATTTAATATTATGAGCAGTGCCTCTTGCAACAAGTTCCTTCATAACAAATGGTTTGAATAACTCGATTGCCATCTCTTTCGGGAGACCGCACTGGTATATTTTAAGTTCTGGACCAACTACAATAACGGAACGTCCTGAATAGTCAACACGTTTACCAAGTAAGTTCTGACGGAAACGTCCTTGCTTACCTTTTAACATATCGGAGAGGGATTTAAGTGCACGGTTACCAGGTCCGGTTACCGGTCTTCCTCTTCTACCATTATCAATTAAAGCATCAACCGCTTCCTGAAGCATTCTCTTCTCATTACGAACAATGATATCAGGAGCTCCAAGCTCTAATAGTCTCTTTAAACGGTTATTACGGTTGATAATTCTACGATATAAATCATTCATATCGGAGGTGGCAAATCGTCCACCATCAAGCTGAACCATCGGTCTTAAATCCGGAGGAATAACCGGGATTACAGAAAGTATCATCCAATCTGGTTTATTACCAGATTCTCTGAACGCTTCAACCACTTCAAGGCGTTTAATAATTCTTGCACGCTTCTGACCGGTTGAGTCTTTGAGACCTCTCTTTAATTCTTTGGATTCTTTCTCAAGATCAATTGCCTGTAACAATTCCATAATTGCTTCCGCACCCATACCTAGGCGGAAAGAACTATAACCATACTTCTCAATTGCTTCCTGTCTTTCCTTCTCGTTCAAAACCTGTTTGTACTGTAAATCTGAGGTTCCTTTTTCAAGTACGATATAAGAAGCAAAATACAATACCTTCTCTAAGGTTCTAGGTGAAAGATCAAGAACCAGACCCATACGGCTAGGAATTCCTTTGAAATACCAGATGTGGGATACTGGTGCAGCAAGTTCGATATGACCCATTCTCTCACGACGAACACTTGCTTTCGTTACTTCAACGCCGCATCGATCGCAAACAACACCCTTATAACGAATCTTCTTATATTTACCGCAGTGGCACTCCCAGTCCTTGCTAGGTCCGAAGATTCTCTCACAAAACAGACCATCTTTTTCTGGTTTCAAGGTTCTGTAATTAATCGTCTCCGGTTTTCTAACTTCGCCTTTTGACCATTCCCTGATTTTTTCAGGTGAAGCTAAACCAATTTTTATCGCATCATAGGTTATCTCTTGAATGCTATTTGCTATTTCAGACATTCCTTGGCTCTCCCTTCGTTATACCGAAGCAGAAATACCAGAGGTATTTCTGCCATCCGGCTATATGACCAACTAAATATCATGTTTATTAATAATAATTATCAAGTATAAATGAAGTACTTGCATAGTTCATACTAATTTATAATGACTTCTCAGTATTACTCTTGGATTAGTAATTCTTTCTAGAAGTCACTATCCTCAGAAGCTTCTTCGTCCTCTTCCTCTACTTCATAGATTCCGTCTTCAAGTATATCTTCCTCAGACTCATCTTCGTAGATATCAAAAACTTCTGCCTCAATATCTTCAACAGCTGCTTGTGTAAAGCCAGCCTCTTCATAACCTTCATCATATCTAAAATTATTATCGCCTTCAATTAATGGAGTTAAATCAGCGTCACCCATATCGATGCTCTCTGTCATTCTAACTTCATTTCCGTTCTCATCAAGAACCGTTACATCAAGCGCTAAGGATTGAAGCTCTTTTAAGAGAACCTTAAAGGATTCTGGTATACCAGGTTCTTGTATATTCTCGCCTTTAATAATTGCTTCATAAGTCTTAACACGACCAGTAACATCATCGGATTTTACAGTTAAAATCTCCTGTAGGATATAAGCTGCACCATATGCTTCAAGTGCCCAAACTTCCATCTCACCGAATCTCTGTCCACCAAATTGTGCTTTACCACCTAATGGTTGCTGCGTTACTAAAGAGTAAGGACCTGTGGAACGAGCATGAATCTTATCATCAACCAAATGATGAAGTTTCAAATAGTGCATGAAACCAACGGTAACCTTACCATCGAAGAACTCACCAGTTCTACCGTCACGAAGTCTTACCTTACCATCTCGGTTAATTGGAACTCCCTTCCAGTCCTCTCTGTTTTCAGGATGTTTCTTCAGATAATCAACTAATACAGGATCCAAAGAATCTTTATATTTCACTTCAAATTCTTCCCAGGTTGTATTCGCATAATCATTTGCAATCTCTAAAGTATCCATAATATCATACTCATCCGCACCATCAAATACTGGTGTTGAAATATCGATACCGAGAACCTTTGCAGCCAAGGACAAATGGATTTCAAGTACCTGTCCGATGTTCATACGAGAAGGTACACCCAGAGGGTTAAGAACGATATCAAGCGGTCTGCCGTTCGGTAGGAAAGGCATATCCTCTGCTGGTAATACGCGGGAAACAACACCCTTGTTACCATGACGACCAGCCATCTTATCACCCACTTGAATTTTTCTCTTCTGAGCGATATAAACACGAACGGTCTGGTTAACACCAGGTGATAAATCGTCGCCATTCTCTCTTGTAAATACTTTTGCATCTACAATGATACCATACTCACCGTGAGGTACACGAAGGGAGGTATCTCTAACTTCTCTTGCTTTTTCACCAAAGATTGCTCTAAGGAGTCTCTCTTCTGCAGTTAGCTCTGTCTCACCCTTTGGCGTCACCTTACCAACCAAGATATCTCCCGCACGAACTTCAGCACCGATACGGATAATACCTCTTTCATCAAGATCCTTTAACGCATCATCACCAACACCAGGAACATCTCTTGTGATTTCTTCTGGTCCAAGTTTCGTATCTCTGGATTCTGCTTCATATTCTTCTATATGCACGGAGGTGTAAACATCCTCCTGTACCAAACGTTCACTTAATAATACAGCATCCTCATAGTTGTAACCTTCCCAGGTCATGAAACCGATTAACGGGTTCTTACCAAGAGCTAACTCACCTTTAAAGGTGGAAGGACCATCTGCAAGAACTTGACCTTCACTAACCTTCTGACCTCTAGAAACTAATGGTCTTTGGTTAATACAAGTTCCCTGATTACTTCTTGCAAATTTAACTAATCGATAGGAAGATTTAGTACCGTCATCATTTTTAACAACAATCTCTTTCGCTGACACACGATCAACTACACCAACCTTTTCAGCCAATACACAAACACCGGAGTCAATTGCGGCTTTTGCTTCAATACCTGTACCAACTACAGGAGCTTCCGTCTTTAACAGCGGAACAGCCTGACGCTGCATGTTCGCACCCATAAGTGCACGGTTCGCATCATCATTCTCAAGGAAAGGAATTAATGCTGTCGCCACGGAGAATACCATCTTCGGAGAAACGTCCATTAAATCAATCAAGTGTTTTTCATACTTGGAGGTTTCTTCTTTATGACGACCAGAGATCGTATTACCTACAAAGTAACCACTATCATCTAATTCTTCATTCGCCTGAGCTACAATATATTTATCTTCTTCATCTGCTGTCAAATAAACAACATCATCTGTTACTTTAGGATTCATTGGGTTTTCTTTATCTACCTTACGATAAGGTGCTTCAATAAAACCATATTCATTAATTCTTGCATAAGTTGCAAGCGCATTAATCAAACCGATGTTAGGACCTTCAGGGGTTTCGATTGGACACATTCTTCCATAATGGGAGTAGTGAACATCTCGAACCTCGAAACCAGCTCTATCTCTTGACAAACCACCTGGTCCTAATGCAGAAAGACGTCTCTTATGAGTCAACTCACCAAGCGGATTATGCTGATCCATAAACTGTGACAACTGAGAACTTCCGAAGAATTCCTTCACCGCTGCAGTAACTGGTTTAATATTGATCAAGGATTGAGGACTGATACCCTCAAGATCTTGTGTTGTCATTCTTTCTCTTACCACACGTTCCATTCTGGAAAGACCGATACGGTACTGGTTCTGTAACAACTCACCAACCGCTCTAATTCTTCTATTACCCAAATGGTCAATGTCATCGGAATTACCGATACCATATTCGAGATGAATGTTATAATTAATGGAAGCAATAATATCTTCCTTTGTAATATGCTTTGGAACTAATTCATTAATATTCTTCTTGATCGCTTCTTTAATATCCTCATCAGTGGTATTCTCAGCTAAGATATTCTTTAATACTGGATAGTAAACCGCTTCAACAACGCCGATTTCCTTCTTATCAAAACCGACATAATAGTTTAAGTCAACCATTAAATTAGAAAGAACCTTAACATTACGATCATCCGCTTGTACCATAACAAAAGGAACTGCGCTGTTTTGAATCTGTGTAGCTAGCTTATCATTTACCTGAGTTCCTGCACTTGCAATAATCTCACCTGTGGACTGATCAACTACATCTTCAGATAGAACAAATCCAACAATTCGATTACGCATCGCAAGCTTTTTATTAAATTTATAACGACCAACTTTAGCTAAGTCGTATCTTCTTGCATCGAAGAACATACTATTTAATAAAGACTCTGCATTCTCTACTGCCAAAGGCTCACCCGGACGAAGCTTCTTATAAAGCTCAAGTAAACCGTCCTGATAACTGCCGGTAGGATCCTTGGAGGTACTAGGGTCTCTTGCCAGAGAAGCAAGGATTTTTGGCTCTTCACCAAATAACTGCTTAATCTCTTCATTGGTACCGTAGCCTAATGCTCTTACAAAAGTGGTAATCGGAACTTTACGGTTACGATCAACACGTACATAGAAAACATCGTTGGAATCTGTTTCGTACTCCAACCATGCACCTCTATTCGGGATAACCGTGGAAGAATATAAAGTCTTACCAATTTTATCATGATCTATTGAATAATATATGCCGGGGGAGCGTACCAACTGACTTACGATTGCTCTCTCAGCACCATTGATAACAAAGGTACCGGTTTCAGTCATTAACGGTAAATCACCCATGAAAATTTCATGCTCGTTGATCTCGTTATTCTCTTTATTATGAAGTCTGACCTTAACTTTAAGAGGAGCTGCATAGGTTGCATCTCTTTCTTTGCATTCTTCGATTGTGTATTTGACATCATCCTCACATAATGTAAAGTCTACAAATTCCAAGCTTAAATGTCCGCTGTAATCTGCTATCGGAGAAATATCATCAAATACTTCTTTGAGTCCTTCGTCCAAAAACCAATGATAGGAATCCTTCTGTACTTCAATGAGATTGGGCATCTCCAGGACTTCCTTTTGTTTGGAGTAACTCATTCTAACGTTATTACCAACCTTAATTGGATGCATTCTGTTCTTGTCCATTGACGTTTTCACCCCTTGAATTTAATTGTGTAGCTAATTGTTAAAAAACTTCTTTTCAATTTGTACCAGATATGCTATAATATTAATAAATAGGCATATCACACCACAATAGTGCATCTTTCATACTACCACACTTGTTTTATACTGTCAACTTCAAATGTTGATTTTTTTTAATTTATACAAACAAATAGCTACAATTTAAAAAAGCCTGCGCGAATCGCGCAGGCTTTTTCGATTGTAGCTATTTGTTTGTATAGGAGTTTACCGACCCATAAAACTTGCCAAAGGCAAGATAAAGTGCACGAAAGACTAAGAAGAAACCTTTGATTATTCACCGTAGCTATATGGGTACCCATATGTATTCACGCCCGGAATTAGAAGATCCAAAACATCACTATCAATTTGTTTGTCTTCCTGCTTGCCCTCATATAAATACAGGTCTCTCTTACCCTTACTATTGCTACTAACATAAGCAATTTTATCTTCACGATAAGCAATATACCTTGTGACATGATTTGCAATAACCTGTTTTTTGCCTTCATGATATAGCATTAACGTTTTGCTCTTTCCTTTAAAGTAAGTATAATAATTTGTATTCCCAATTCTTATTGGTATATTGTCAACTCCAGTATCTACTATCTTCCCATCAATATATAAACCTCGCTCGACATCATTTGTGGTTTTTAAATTCATAACTTCATCACCATTTAATGTAAAGCTCATTGTTTCTTCTAGACCTGTATACTTCGTACTTTTTGATAACTTTCCATCTTCTATCTTAACACGATATAGTACCATCGAATCGTCCTGCATATAATAAATTGTATCTTTCTTCTCATTGAGCACAAATTCCCACGAATATGCCTTTCCTAATTGTCCAATCGTTTTAGCCTCTTTGCATACATAATAATTGGGAATATAATATGGATTTTGATCTGGTTTCTTTTTTAATTCACTTTCCTCAATTACACCATAAAGCATGATTGGTTTATCCACAGCAGAATAAATGCTCCCCCTTATTCCAGCTTCTACACAGTGTTCTTTTACCAGCGTAGAGATGCCATCGGCATAAAAATACAAATTATATAACTCTATATCTCTTGTAGAATCCATTTCAGCATTAGCCAGATAATAGATTGCTCCTGTTTTATTTATTTGTAAAATTTGATAAAAATTTGATGCAATTTCCTTAGGCTCATTACCGTCCTCAACTATATAAAGTGTTTGATCTTGTTGATAATATACCTTACTTAAATCCTCTGATGCATATATACACAGAACACCCGCCCCCAATTCTTGTACTTCCTTATTTTCCTTCTTTATATATGATTTATCATCCATTCTTTTGTATAAAACACAGTCGCCCTGTTTATTAATATAAAATTCACTAACTATATTGTCAATCAGCTCTTTCTTTTCCAGATTATTAACGTATAGGTCATTATTATTTAATATGTAATAAATCTTCGTTCCTGTTGAATTTATTTTACTTTGCGTGATATTACTATCAATCTTATTAATCTTTTGATTATCGGTGGACAAATCAATGCTTAACATATCTGGTTGAATTTGATACATGATACGATTCCCATTATCACTCATAAAAAATCCATTTGGCTCTTCGCCTAAACGATCATTAAAATTTTTCACAATCATTTGTGGTTTTAATTGATTCAAATTAGAGTAATATATAGAATGATTGCTACCTTTTATATACAACAATTGCTCCGTTGAATTCGGTAAATCTTCTTCTGGGTCAGAAACGTCAGCGGGGGTATTCGTAGGCAACAAAGCGGATCCGGTTATATTGACTGGTGGATTCTTTGTAATACCCGTTACACGCGCAGTAGTTCGATCCAAACCTTGTGACTTATCAGGTGAATGCTTACTTAATGCAAAAATCACTATAGTTGCAACAACAAGCACGCACATTAAACTAATAGTTGCAATTATTATTACCTTTTTTTTCTTGTTCTTATTATTCTTATTATTCTTATTATTCTTATTATTCTTTTTTGAGATATCCTCCCCACACCAACGACATGCCTTTGCTCCATCTTCAATTTCCCCATTACATTTTTCACAATTCATGAATTATCCCCCAACGATATATTTTCATTCTAATCTATATAACAATCATAACCGTACTTCGTAATCTCCGGTGTAATAATATCCGTGACGTCACTATCGATCAATTTATCTTTATCCTTACCTTCATATAAGTATAGCTTCCCAGTTCCTTGAGCATCAAATTTTAAATAAACAATTTTATTAATACTATAGACATTATAATTATTAATCATATTATCAATTTTTTTGCTTTTGCCCGCATGGTATATCATCAAACTAGAATCATCACCTTTACTGTAGGTGTAATCCTCCGAATCCCCAATTCTTTTAACGGTAAATTCATCTACATCATTATCAATTTTTTTATTATTAAGATAAAAATCTCGAGCTATATAATGTGTGCTGTCAATTTCTGCTCTATAATATATGACTGAGTTTCCCTCCAAATTATAGCTACTAACATCCTTTGCATACTTAATACGTTTTGATAAACTTGATTGATCGATTTTTACATAATATAAATCCTTTAAGTCATTTAATAGATAGTATATTTTGTCTTGATCTGCATTCAACCAAATGCTATATACATCTACCTTTCCTAAATCACCAATTATCGTATTACCCTTGCACACATATATTTTATTTTGTTTGTAAGGATCTGATATATTATTCTTTTTTAACTCTTTTTCATCAAAAACCGAAAATGCTATCATGGCTTGATTATTACCAGCATAATAAATATTATGGTTATCGCCTTTCATTCCAGTGATTATATCTGAACAATATTCTTTTATTAATTGAGATTGTTCATTATGGTAATAATACAAACTATAACTATTGATTTCTTGCTCCCCATACTCACCTTCTGGCAATTTTAAAAGAAATGTTTTCTGATCTGCTAGATAATAGATATCACCTGTTTCATATATTTGCAAAACCTTTGCTACATTAACTGCAATATTAATAGGAGCATCTCCGTTCTTAACCAAATAGAGTGTGCCCTCTTGGATATAGTAAATAGTGTTTAAATCCTCGGAAACATATTGAAGCTCTGCGTTACTTGCTAATTCTTGACTACTATTATTGCCTATCTTTAGATACAAATCCTTACTGTAGGTGCTGTATAGAACCATATCGCACTTCTTGTTAACATAATAATTTTCTACATTTGTATCAACTTCATACTGTTCCTTCATATTAGTAAAGTACAACCCTCCATCATTTTTTAAATAATAAAGTTTTGTCCCATTTTTACTAAGTTTACAATTTTTAATGTTACTTCCAATTTTATATTTGATTCCTTGTAGATTATTTAAGCTACTCCAAAATCCAATAAATTTATCAGGTATAACATAGGAATCCTGCGCGCTATTATCCTGATAATAGCCTATGGTATTTCTATCTTCACCCATACAAAACACAAATTCATTATTTGTATCTACATAATCATTTTCATTGATAATACTTTGTGGATTTAACTTATCCACTAGTGTGTAATAAATAGCTTGAGTATTTTTAATATAAAGTAAATTTTCAGAAGGAGGTAAGGTATTATTCTCGGAAGATTCATTTCCTGAGGTTGTATCATTTTGTGGATCTGTAACATCCGGATCGGTAACATTTTGAGCGGTTCCTGAGGGACTTATTGTTGTATGAGCGGTATTATTATCCCCCTGCGGGTTCGTTCCTGATACACCATGGGTTTTATTAAAATTAATTCCTCCGCTAACAGCCAGTACTAACGTAAGAGCTAGAACAGCTACCACACTTATAATCCAAATTACAAGTATTAACTTTTTCTTATTTTCCTTCTTTTTAACTTCCACTACAACTTTCGTTCCACACCAATGACAAATTTTTTCTTCGTCTCCTATTTCCGCATTACAATTTTTACAATTCATCGTGTTTTCTCCTTAGGAATTTCTCATAGGTAATTTCTCATCAGTAATTTCTGCGTTGTGATTTCTATGCAGTAATTTCTATGCAATGTTTTTATACAGTAATATCAATTCCTATTTTCTGTGCAGTATTTCTATGCAATCCTTAATAGTTTAACCCGAACATTGCATCCATTGTAAAGTAACTATTTATAGATGGTTCTATAATCTTATCAACCTCGGTATCAATGAGTATTCTGTTATTGCTTCCATCATATAAGTATAGATTTCTTTTCTTCATCGATAAATCTTCTGACGTGTATACAATTGTTTTACTATCTATCTGTTTATAACTTGACACATTATTTGCTATTTTTTCTGTACTTCCATTCTGGTAAATCTTTAGCGTATACGGTCCCTCGCCATTACTAATGTTTTTAACGTATAGAAAAGTTTTATCCCCGAGTTGACTCTGAATTAAAGGAAAAGCACTTACATCACTATCAACTATTTTATCATCTACATACATATCTCCTGTTAAGCGTTCCTCAATCAAATTTTTAATATATATAAGTGACTCTGTTTTAGGAAAGTAAGAATACACATTTTCCGCCCGTCTTTTTCCTTCAGCTATAGAATTTCCCTTGATTGAGGAATAGTATAAATCCCCTTTAAAAAATGAATTTTGAGAAGAAATTCTATAATATAAACCTTTTTCATTTTCATCAAAAATAAAATCACTATATATCCCCTTTCCGATTTTTTTTAGAATCGTAGAACCGAGGCAAATATAATATTCTTGATATTCTGTAACTTTATTTCTTATAAAATAATCTATATCTTCCATTGAACTGATTTTTGACATCTTTATCTTACCAATATTTTTACCCTTTAGTTTGGAATATACTAAATATGGTTTACCATATCCAGTAAAATATGCTGTGTATGTCTCTCGATTTTGATCAACAGCACCCCATACATTATCACAACAATCGCTTATCAGTTTTGACTTTCCATCGGAATAGCAATAAAGACTATACCAATTACCATTCATAGACGTTGTCTTACTATCTTGCCTTATTTGATCTCGATCAAGTTTTTGTTGATAAATCTCATTGTCTTTCATATAGCTTTTAGAATTAGGATAATCTTCTCTCTTTGGTTCCTTTAAAGCGGCATCAAAGGCTGCTTTATCATCATCAATAAAATCCGCAAATATCATGTTAGCATATTTTTTATAATAGATTGTTCCGTCATCATAAACAAAGGACAGATCTGATACATCCGAATCAATTAGTTCAACTTTTTCTCCATTCTTGAATAGAAAGAGAAACTGATTCTGAATATAATATATTGTATTAAGATCCTGGGATACATACAGTAACATGGCTTCATCTGCAATTTTTTGTTTTTCTTGACCATAATTTTTCAGATATAAGCCAGTAGTACAGTAGACAACACGATCACCTGTTTTATTAATATAAGCCCTATCTACACCTTCTTGAATTTTCTCGCTCTTTGTCAGATCACTAACATACAAAACATTATCATCTTTAATATAATACATTCTTGTGCCATCTTGATTGATCGCATAATTTTTTATGTTTGAATCAATTCTACTTCGCTCCTCCACCTTTGAAGCCAAGTTATAGGTGAAAATATTTACTCCTACCGCTTGTTCTTCATGATTTTGTGGATAAAATAACCTTGTTCCATCTTCACTTACTAATATCGAATCTGTTCTGCCATCTTTAGAGTAAAGATTATTTATAACTACTCTTGGCTTTAAATCCTCCGCTCCAACAATATAGACTTTACCTTCTTTCAAATAGTAAAAAGAAGGTTGTTGCTTGGTGGTATTTGTGTTAGCTGTTGTCGGAGTTGGAGAGATATGATTCAAGACTAAATCAGAGGGATTTTGAACATTATTGTCCGCGCTATTATTATCTAATTTTATACCTTGTTGCTTACCACCGCCTATTATACTTGCCGATAGTCTTGGAATTAGAATAACCGCCAATGAAGATAATAAAATGACAGCAGTAAAAATAGTAATAAGCATACGATTTCTTTTTTTACGATTGATAGATTTATTTTTATTCGTTTTATTAGTACTAGGTTCAATCTCAGCACCACACCATCGACATACCAAGGAATCTTCTTCATTAGCAGCATTGCATTCTTTACAATTAATCATATAATTACCATACCTTTCAAAATACGCAAACTTTGTAATACAAAATCAAAATTGTGTATGCAAAATATAAAGTTAAATAAATTAAAATATTACACTACTTATTCGTTTGTGGCATTACTTAGGTATAAATTAATTGGTTAAAATTATGTTTTTGATGATTCTCAGGAATCTCAAAAAATAATATCGTATAATATTTCTTTCTAACAAAATAATAATTACACATTTATTACACTTATGTTAATATTATACATAATATTAATTACTTATCAATACAACAATTTGTAAAAATATTTGATTTGCTTGGAGTTTTTAGTATAATAAAATTAGTTATTTAGAAATAAGTAAAATTATGTTTCTTATGTAATATAAATTCGAAATATGCACTTAGAATAAGGAGATAGCTTATGAACAATAGAACTTTATTTTTCAACCCAGGGTGTGCACTCAGCATTTATAAACCAGATATGGAAGTACGCCTACTGAAGTACCTACGTGATAATTACAATCATGTTGAATTGCATAAAATTTGTTGTCACCACAACCCATTATTACCTATTGGTTCTATGATCATTAATGTCTGCTCCGGTTGCGACAGAAGATTTCGCACTCTTTATGAAGGAATTCATACACTCTCCATTTGGGAAGTAATCGATAATCTAAACAACTTTCCCTTACCTGATTATAATGGAATGAAAATGAGTGTACATGATGCATGTCCCATAAGAGAAAAACCTCAAATCCATAAAGCTGTTCGAAATCTTCTTAAAAAAATGAACATCGATATTGTAGAGACGAAAATGCATGGCACCAAATCCATCTGCTGCGGCGATGATCTATATGGAAGAGTACCCCTTAAAGAAATACACAAGGCAATGAAACGACGTGCTGATTCCATGCCCTGCGAGGATGTTGCTGTTTATTGTATCTCCTGCATAAAATCCATGCATATCGGAGGGAAGAAGCCTCATTATCTCCTTGATTTACTGATGGGAGAGGGTACAGAACCTCAAGAATATAGGACCGTAGAATGGCACGAGCAGTTGATGGAATATATTAATGAGCACTAATGCAATAATAATTCTGTTTTTATGAAAAAAGAACCTATGTGAATAGATTATTTAGTGTCTATTCCTATTAATAATTATTAGATGTATCTTTTCGCCTACTAGTTATTCCCCACTGCATTTATTTCAGTTCAACTTTCTAATCCACCATCCCAGTATTCACCGCAAAATTATTATGCGTGGGAAATTTAGTTACATTTTTATCTATTAGCACATTATCACCCTTCGAATTATAAAGATATGCATCAAAGCTCTCTTTATCCTCATCTTTATTAATCAAGTAAAGAATACTGTCATCCTCATACCTTGTGTAATCATATACATGATCTGCAATTTTACTCTTCTTCCCATTCTGATAAATCATCAAAGCGTAGTCACGATTAATTTGATCGTAATCTTTCCTATACACAAAAGAATTATGTAATTTATTCATATCTACCGGTACGCCGATAACATTCTCGTCAATGATATTATAGTTTAAATATAATAAATTCTCTGTACTTTCATTACTTCCATTGATGTTGTCATTGAAATTTTCATCACTATTTCCATTAATATTTTCATCGATATTATCATTGATATTTCCATTGCTACTTGCATCGGTATTTGAGTTGATACTTCTACAATATACTACTTGGTTATCCAATAATTCATAAGAATCTATAACTCCAATATATGCTTTCCGCTGATCGCCCCCATCTTCTTGTGGCGCAATGCACATCAGCTGATACCTGTTTCCATTTTCATAACGTAAATAATAATATTGTCCCTTGCATTCTTTAAAATTTCTACAATCCGAACCAGCCGGTGTAAGGATACTCTTGTCTTTTTTACACATTAAAATCTCTGTTTCTAAATCTGGATTGTATTTATATAAAAGTTCACCGTTATTATCCGGATTGGAAGTTTGATCTTGATTATTTAATTCAGATTCTTTTAAAACTTTGAAAAATATGACCGCATTATTTTCGTCAATACTCACTTTTGCGATAAATTTATCATGGATTAGTTTGCTTTCTTTACCATCGTAATAATACAGATTATAGACTTTATTCTCATTATCTATTAAAAAATTCAATTCACCATTACCACCCAACGGTTCCATTAACTTTCCTTGATTTTTATCATAATCCTTCTTTTCTAGTCCCTCATTCATACTTTCAACTCTGACCAACTCCGTGTTGAAATTATTTGAACTTATAACCTGATCCGTTGACGAAGAGCTATCAAACTGAGGTGTAGGATTGAAATTATCAACCTGACTCATCGGTAAGGAGCTATCAACCCGATTCGTAGGCATGGAATTATCAACCGTGTAATACATCTCTCCATCGTCATAGATCTGTAGTACTTCTTTCACATTTGAAGCAATTTTTACACAGTCTTGATTATCCTTTAAAATAAATAACTCATTATTCTGTAAATAATATATTGTCTTTAGATCCTTTGAAACCTTAATAATACCAGCATTGTCTGCTAATTTTATTGTTTTATTATCTCCATTATTTTTATATATAGTTCCTTCGGTTGTTACATAAATTACACAATTATCTTCAATATTGTCATAAAAAGCAGTGACATTGCTAGCAATCTTGCTGCTACCCGAGGAAGTTGCTCTATATAAATCATTACCTAGTAATGAAAATATTTTAAGCTTATCATTAATCATTAAACAATCGACCATACCTTCTTTTATCTCTGTCATATCTCGCATCTTAGTGGGTTTAATCTTATCCAACGAAGTATAATACATTGAATCTCCCTTCATATAAATTAAGCATTCCGAAATCTTGTGCTTAATAGGGATAATAAAGAGAAACAAAAACACCAACAAAACACAGATTGACATAAACGTGGCTGCAGTTATAGTAGTTATCCGCTTATGAGTCACAGTATAATCCCTTATTCTACCAAGTGTAGGAATTACGTGAAAAATCATGTTACTCTCTTTTTGTTTAGCAAGGTCAGAGTTCATTTCGATCAAATCATTCGCTGAAGTGACTTCTCCCTCCGCTAATGCTAATTCTTCGTCATCGGTGACCTCCGAACCACACCAGCGACAGATTTTTTCTTTTTCTACTAATTCAGCGGTACAGTATTTGCAATTCATTGCTTAATTTCCTCCCACAACATTTCTATATAACAAGTCGCGTTGTTAACAATTAAGTAGTTACCATTAGTACCGAAAATAACGGTTTTGCTGTTAAATTACCCACTAACAGTTTACAATTATGTTATTATTATACAACATAATTTACTCATTGCAATATGTTCCCTCTTACACCAGTACATTATAAATTAAAAAACCCGCTCTTTCGAGCGGGTGCTTTCCTTCTTGGCTTGCCTTAAATCACAATTTGTAAAATCATCAAATTGTTCATTAATCAATTCCCTCCTTCGGAGGTTTATGTAATCAAAGTGCTTGATTACATAAAAACCCGCTCTTTCGAGCGGGTTTTATTGATTACTTTAATGTTACTTTAGCGCCTTCTGCTTCTAATTTAGCTTTAAGATCATCAGCTTCTGACTTGTTAGCACCTTCTTTAACTACCTTAGGAGCGCCGTCAACAAGATCTTTAGCTTCTTTTAAGCCTAAGCCTGTTACTTCACGAACAACTTTGATAACCTTAACCTTGTTAGGGCCAGTTTCAGTTAACTCAACGTTGAACTCTGTTTTCTCTTCTTCTTCTACAGCAGGACCAGCTGCTGCTACAACAACACCTGCTGCTGCGGATACACCAAATTCTTCTTCACATGCTTTTACTAAATCATTTAATTCTAATACAGTAAGGCCCTTAATTGCCTCGATAAAATCCTGAGTTGTCATTACGATTTACCTCCATAAATTATTTAATTTTTTATATTCGGGTTCATTATGTTCCCTATAGTAATTTGCAAGGAGTATTTGCAAACAAATCCTCACTTGCTTGTTTCCAATTTCAATGCTTGTTTACATCGTAATTAGAACCTTTGTCAAAAGCCCACTTTCCATACTTCGAAAGTAAATCAGTTAACATTTTTTATGCCTGCTTCTCAGCGATTTGCTTAATAACACGAGCAAAGTTTGTAATTGGAGACTGTAAACTTCCAAGTAACTTGGAAATAAGAATCTCTCTTGAAGGGATTGTTGCGATAACTTGAATTTTCTTGTCATCATAATAATTTCCTTCAACAACACCAGCTTTAAACTCTAATTTAGGCATTGTTTTGATACACTCAAGTAAAATTCTTGCAGGAGCAGTTGCATCATCCATACCAAATGCTATAGCGGTAGGTCCGTTTAAGTCATTTGATAAAGCTTCAAACTCTGTTCCTTTAAATGCAAAATTAAGCATAGTGTTCTTGTATACCTTGTAAACTACACCAGCATCTCTTAACTTCTTACGAAGTTCAGTATCCTGAGCAACAGTTAAACCACGGTAATCTACTAATACAGCTGCTTTAGCAGTACTTACATAGCCTTTGATTTCTTCAACTATAGGTTGCTTTAATTCAACTTTAGCCATTACGTACACCTCCTTGTTTCTTATTAGACTGCCGGAATTCCGGTAACCTTTCGGTACAACTCGCCGGTGACCTCATTGATTGTACAAAAAAACCTCTTTCCACCTAAGCAGAAAGAGGTTAACAAAATCAAATATGATTTCAATCAACTTTCCCTCGGTAGGCGTTATCAACTTATACCATACGGTACCTACTGTCTTCGGCAGTTTATTGTGCGAACAATTTGTTCACGCAAAATGGATTATATCACGAACATAGTCGTAATGTCAATCCTCCAATTTTTAACTTCTATTTAGCCTAACTTACCTGTATTAAGCTTTACGCCAGGGCCCATAGTAGAAGCTAAGGTAACACTCTTTAAATACTGTCCTTTTGCTGCAGATGGTTTCGCTTTAACAACCGCACCAATTAATGTCTGGAAGTTATCAACTAACATCTCTTCTGTAAAGGATGCTTTACCAAGTGGAACGTGGATAATATTTGTTTTATCAAGTCTGTATTCAATCTTACCAGCTTTGATATCGTTAATTGCTTTTGTAACATCCATAGTTACTGTTCCTGCTTTAGGATTTGGCATTAAGCCCTTAGGTCCGAGAACACGTCCTAAACGACCAACTACACCCATCATATCAGGAGTTGCAACAACTACGTCAAATTCAAACCAGTTTTCATTCTGGATCTTAGGGATTAAATCATCTGCACCAACAAAGTCAGCGCCTGCTGCTAAAGCTTCATTTGCTTTATCGCCCTTAGCAAATACGAGAACACGAACAGTTTTACCAGTACCATGAGGTAAAACAACTGCACCACGAACCTGTTGGTCAGCGTGACGGCCATCAACACCAAGTCTGATATGTGCTTCTACTGTCTCATCGAATTTTGCTACAGCTGCTTTCTTTACGATGCTAATTGCTTCAGCTGCGTCATATTGAACTGCTTTGTCAATTAACTTTGCAGAATCAAGATATTTTTTTCCTCTTTTCATTCTATAAACCTCCTAGTGGTTGAACGGGAAGAACCCTCCCACGTTAATAGATTATCAATACATAATCTCTTTCAATTATGCCGTTGCATTCAAATTAGTCTACTACAGTAACGCCCATGCTTCTAGCTGTACCAGAAATCATGCTAATCGCTGCTTCGATACTTGCTGCATTTAAATCAGGCATTTTAATCTCAGCGATTTTTCTAATCTGCGCTGCTGTAATCTTTGCTACCTTAGTTTTGTTTGGAACAGCTGATCCGGATTTAAGATTAAGTTCTTTCTTAATCAATACTGCTGCCGGAGGAGTCTTTGTTACAAAGCTAAAGCTTCTGTCAGCATATACAGTGATTACTACTGGAGTAATAATTCCATCCTGATCTGCTGTTCTTGCGTTAAATTCTTTTGTAAACTGTACAATGTTTACACCGTGCTGACCAAGTGCTGGACCTACCGGTGGAGCTGGAGTAGCCTTGCCTGCTGGAATCTGTAATTTGATATAACCTGTTACTTTTTTTGCCATGATAGCATACCTCCTGATAAATGTGGTGTTTGCGGGGATTTCCCTCCCACGTAACGAACTATGAATTACTTAGTTCTTCATTGCATTAACAAAATCTCTTACCTACGAACCTTAACTTCACTAAAACTAATCTCAACTGGTGTCTCGCGTCCAAACATGTCTACGCTGATTGTAACACTTTGCTTCTGTGGGTTGATTTGTCTGATCTGACCAGTTGTATTTTCCCATACACCGGAAGCTACTGTAATCATATCGCCAATTTCAAAATCAACTGAAAGCTCATCATCTTTGATTCCCATACTGCTCATCTCTGTCTCAGTTAAAGGAACCGGTTGCTTTGAGTCCGGACCAACAAAACCTGTTACACCTCTTGTATTACGTACTACATACCATACGTCATCATTCATAACCATATGAAGTAATACATAACCCGGAAACATCTTCTTTTGAACACGTTTTTTAACGCCATTTTTCACTTCGATGACATCCTGCATCGGAACAGATACTTCTAATATCTGATCTTCAAGTTTTCTGTTTTCGATTGTTTTCTCAATGTTCGCTTTTACTTTGTTCTCATACCCTGAATAGGTGTGAACAACGTACCAATTAGCTTCTGACATATTCTCACCCTTATCCTATAAGATATCCCATCCCGTGCTCAAATAAATAATCGAGAACGACAATCAATGCACCCAGGATAATGGTTACGGTAATAACAGCAACTGTAGATTTTAAAAGTGATTCTCTGTCTGGCCATACAATTTTCTTGAATTCGGCTTTCAGACCATCGAACCAACTTCTCTTCGTAGCCTTTTCGGCTGTAGAATTAGTTACCTCTCCCATGTCTTCACTTCCCTTTCAGCTTAGATTATTTTGTTTCTTTGTGCAATGTGTGATTTCTGCAGAACTTACAATACTTCTTTGTTTCCATTCTGTCTGGATGTGTCTTTTTTTCTTTGGTCATGTTGTAATTACGCTGTTTGCAATCAGTACATGCCAATGTGATTTTTACGCGCACAATATCCACCTCCGATTTCTCGTGTAGCGCTTCGCCATTTACTTTCCAACGGACTTTTTAGGCATAAAAAAAAAGCCCAATTTGGTTGCTTACTAAATATAACATAAGCCGGGTTTTCCGTCAATATATATTTTTTTGACACCCATAAATTTACCTTTTGACTTTTTTATTTTTAAAAGGGTAACTCCAAAATTTATTATACCCAATTTTGGAGTTATCCTATCAATTAATATTTTTAGAAGTTATTCATAAAATTGCTGAAGAATTTGCTTGGGTTCGAAAGTTCTTTTGATATATCTTTTAATGTGCTTGGTAAGTAGAATGGCAAGCATTTTATCATTACAAAATACGAAACAATTGCAAATGCGAGCAATGATAAAAATATAATTAAAGGCACTTTATTTTTATTTTCTGTAGATGTGCAAGGGAATGCGGCAACCATGTAACAAAGACCAGCTAATCCTCCTGCATAGAACAACATCAGTCCATATCCAAGATTTAAAAATAATAGTACTACCGCTATAATCGTAACAGGAATTATAATTACACTTCTTACCGCGGTAATGCAAAGAGCTGCTGTATAACTGATTTTATTTTTAAACAAGTAGCTAATTCCAAAGATAATACCTGCGAATGCACAACTTAAAGCAAACGAAGCAATTAGCGTTACAAAGAAAATTTGCACATATGGCATTTTTAAACTTGATGATGAACCTGATCCTCCAAATGCCCCAAATAATACACTAAGAGTATGAGAAATAGTAATCATTGCAAATAAAGTAGTAAAGATAGCCTGTACACCTATTAACCCCAGTGCCGTATTTCTGTCTTCTGACACTGCAAATTTCGATCCTTCTGAGCTCGGAAAGCGAAGAATCCCTTTAAATATTTGAAATAATTTTTTTAAATAAATTGAAAAATTACCACTTGCTGCTTGTGCCGGTTGCGCATATGTCTGATATACTGGAGCTGCCTGAGGTGCCTGTGCATACGGAGCTGCTTGAGGTGCCTGTGCGTACGGAGTAGCTTGAGGTGCCTGTGCATATGAAGATGCCTGCAGAATTGGAGTAACCGGAACCTGTTGTTCTACCCTTTGGCTCTCATTGACAGTTTCACAATCGCAAATACCACCTTCCCCAATCGGTTTCCCACATTTGGTACAAAACTTAGCCATTATAAAATCCTCCTATCATATATTGTATACATTGTTAAATTGTATCGTGTTCATTTTCTTTCTCATTACCTATTCACATAAGGTTCCTCTAATAAGTAACAGCATTAAAATCAGTAGTCTTAACTACCCATTCATTATTTTCTAATACATATGTAAAATTACTACTACCATTACCAGTATATGTGTTGGAGATTACTTCATTCGTCCAATAATTCATATCCTTGTAGGACAAATCATAACTATAACTCAATTCTACCTTAACATTAGCGACCCCGTCTATCATCTCCACTTCAGCAGTTCCCGTAAAATCACGTAAATTTACAGTTTGTATGCCCATTCCATCATCTCTATGTACTTTACTTAAAAAATAATCATAATTATCAGTAGCATCGGATTGTACTGTTTCATCCTTAGAAAAATACTTTGAAATTGCACTAAAATCAGAGCCAGAAAGTCCTGCTTTATAGATTTCATTTAACGTATCCTGTGCTTTTGTTACTAGTGATTCTGCTACTTCTTTCTTCAGAGTCATCGCATTCACTTGGTACTCCATATCAGAGGTTGACACCTTATCTACAATATCTTCCATATTCTTTTGCGTTATTTTAATATCATAATCACCATTAAATACGGTTGGCAATTTATACACAGTACCATATTCATCCGAATTATCAACATAACTTGAACCCAATTGAACACAACCGAAGGTAACCGTAGCATCTTTTGGTACATGAATAGTATAATCCTTTGTTATGTAATAACTAGAATCAATTTTCCAACTATCAAAAAAGAAAAAACTTTTTTTCTTTTGCTTAATTAATTTAATATCAAAATCCACATCATCTGATTCACCTTTTAATCGATAAGTGATATTAGCTGTCAAACCTAATGCATTCTCATCCTTTTTATTAATTTTTATGCTATAAGTGCTATATTGTTGTTTAACCGCATCCGCTTCCATCTTTACAAATTTATCCTTTGTAATAAATTCAGACTTAGGCAAATCTAAATAATCATATACCTCCCCCCATTTAGCATTCATAGCATTTACGAAAAATTTCTCAGTAACTTTTTCGGGGCTAAATTGGCTCTTTACAACATTATATCCACCTACTATTAGAATTAGTAGTAGCCCAACAACGCCAATTATTACTTTTTTCTTTGTACTCATTGGTTTTCTTGGTGGAGCCGGTACCGCTTGCGGCTGAATATAAACCGGCTGTGTTAAAGGCACCTCCATACCTGTTGGTTGGTTTGTAATTGCACTTCCCGATACCACCTCATTAGGGTGATTCAGTTTACTTCCGCACTCTGCACAAAACATACTACTGTCATCATTTTTAGTTCCACATTCTTGACAAAACATCTTTTCCCTCCCACTGTTTCTTTGTTTCATCTTAATTACGTACGTCTTTTAAATCAATGTTCTTCTTCCTAAAATCTCCTATATTTTATCATTTTGTACTGGAATTTTCAACCTGTATTGCTTTTTTTTCTATTTATTTACTTTATGGCTACAAAAAGTATTTTTATATCCTAGCTCATAATAATTGCCTTTATTAAATTAATTGTATGCACAAAAAGAGGATATTCCAAATATGATTTTCAGAACATCCTCTTTTACACTTTCGTATTATGATAACAGCTAGTTCAACTGACCTCGTTAATAATCCAATGCAGTTTTTAAATACGCCTATATAATAAGCACCTATCTCGATCTGTTAGTGTGCAACCCTTTGCATGCACAGTTACTTTTAATGTTGCATTTAATTTGCCTAATAAATCAACGGTCAAAAAAGAATTTTCAACGGGAAGCATATCCTCTGTTCCAAATATAATGATGCGAACCACCGAATTCACAACAGAACTTTCGTTATTTAAATTCTTCTGGTCATCTTCACGATTCACAGGATCGAATTTATTAACCTTCTCTGACACACCGGAATTCATTAATAACTGGTATGCATCTGGTATTCCCGCGTTTTTAATAAGTCCTTTTAACTCAGGTAATGTCTTTACACTATTTAATATAATATCTTTCGCTTCTGACGCTTCTATATAATCATGAGAAGAATATAATAAAGCCGCAATTGCTGTAACCTGAGGCGCTGCCATGGAGGTTCCGCTCATATAACCATAACCACCTACAATTGTACTATATATGTTAATTCCAGGTGCAGCCACATCTACTGTTCCTAATCCATAATTTGCTTTATGCCCTAACTCTCCTTGAGCGTTAACAGCTGTTACGGATATCATATTGTCAAATTGAAAACTTGCAGGATATACAGGTTTTTTGTCATTGTCATCGCTAAAGTTACCGGCAGCTGCTACGAATAACATATTGGATTGTTTAATTGCGTTCTTTAATTCGTTTGTATATCCAAGTGCACCCCAACTAATATTACATATCGTTGCACCCATTTTTTCAGCATATTTGATGGCCGCTACGGCGTCTTCCATACTACCGCTTCCATCTTTTCCACCGTTTACTTTTAAAGACATTATCTTAATGTCTATGTCAGAAGCAATTCCAGCTATTCCTATATTATTATTTGCGACTGCTGCTATAATTCCTGCAACATGAGTGCCGTGATTATCATTATCCTCAGGAGATGCCGTCTTCACTTGACTACTGTTTTGCTCATAATCACATACACTTGCATCATGATTGTAAAAATCCCATCCATAAACGTCGTCTATATAACCATTATGATCATTGTCTATATTATCACCAGCAATTTCTCCCGAATTTCTCCACATATTATTGGCTAAGTCAGGGTGATTATAATCAATACCGGTATCAATTACTGCTACTATTACTTCATGTGTTGCTTTTCCTGTTTGTTTTATATAATCCCAAGCTTTACTAACATTCAAATCAATTCCTTTATTGGAGCTTAATTTTTTTACAGCTTCATACGAATATTTTGTATAGTATCCCGGGTTTTCTATATACCATTGAGAATCTGCATAAGTATCATCACTAGAACTATATTTTCTGATTTCAGTGTTATTGTCTTGTGCCTTTGAATATATACCTGCCAGGTCACTATGAAATACAGAACGATTTATATTTCCATCAAATGAAAGTAATAATGTTGCAGCTAAGAGTATAGTTGTAAGTGTTCTCCATTTCATATACATTCCTCCGTTCTGTCAACAATTACGTGTTTATATTTTAATCGTAATTCTTGCGCTTGACAGTTTCATGGCAAATGTAATACATATTTGTTAATTTCGATATCAATTTTATTAATTTAATTATTTGAAATGTTAAATTAATTAACTAAATTATTAATTTAATTAAATTTGTATGACAATTCTATCTTATATTAATTTATTAGTGCATAATTCTTCCTTGTATGCTATAATTCAATTAGACATTACATTATTTTCCATAGAATTAAGGAGGTATTTGTATGAGTATTCTAAGAGATAAAGTCCATAGCATGGAGCAACAGCATTTTTGGGATAGTTTACAATTTGATATTGCTACATCAGGTCAAAACCCAACTAGCGACGATTTTTTGGCTATTCTCGAAAGAAGCTTTTTATTTTACTTCTTTTTTAGAGGATGCTCACCCACCGAGATGTCTAACTACCAAAAATTATTCGATATTAAAAATCATGGTTATGTTATTTTGTTACACCTCTATCCTCAAAACAAAGTTAATTTTTCCAATATTATTCGCGACGAGTTCGAATTTCACAGAATAATGAAGGGGCTTCTTAAGGGTACGAATAATGTTATTGGCCCTATCATTGCTTCTCGGTTACCCATACTAATTAGTATGGATTCCATGATTTCTGATCACGTACACAAAGAAGAAAGCATTAATTTATGCAATCAAATAATACAAGCGCTTGAAGATAACTATGAATTGCAAGTTAAAGCCTATATTGGATCTGTTCAAGGTGTATATTCGTTTTATACCTCATATATACATACCCTTTCTTGCCACGCTAATAATAAAAACAGCAAGGTAATTCATTATCTAAATAAAAAGCCTGCAAAAATCGAAAGCAACAGCATTGATTATCTCAATACAGAGCAGCATTTATTTGAAGCGGTACGTATGCACAAACAGGAAGCCTATAATTACTTTGGAATATTAATGGATTGGATTCGACCTTATGATGATGAGATAAAACGCAATAAGATATTTGAATTGCTTACCCTAACCGCCTTTGCCCAGCATTTTGATGGACGCTCGGAAGTAGGATTTACTGACTACTCTACTTACACAAAACAATTTATGGCCTATAGTGGTGATGAACTTATCCAAAACGCATTTCAAAGATTTATTATTATAACCAATTATTTTCAAAGCCATAATACAATTGACTATTCCAATCATATCGTAAAAGCAACGAAGGAATATTTGGAGAATCATTACTCAGAAGATATTTCATTAGAAGATATTGCCTGTCAGGTAAGTATTAGCCCTCAGTATTTTAGTAAATTGATTAAAAAGACAACAGGATTTAATTTTATCGATTGGCTGTCCATGCTACGTGTAAAAAAAGCGAAAGAGTTATTAAGCAACCCCAATTTAACAGTCAAAGAAGTATGTTTTATGGTAGGATACAAAGACCCGAATTATTTCAGTAGAATATTTAAGAAACGAAATGGAATGACTCCTAGCGAATATATAAAATCTTTCAATGCCTAACAATATGAGTTAAAGAATAAACCACTATACATTGACGTGACATAGGGATTTGTAAAACTGCCTTTTTGAGTGTTCGGATACAAGACAACTGTTTTTTCAAGATAATCCATCGGATTTATTGCAATGGCTTCCATTTTATCCTTAAGCCTGGCGATAAATCCGTTTTCTCGTGTAAATAAGTCCTTCATGCCCCCATCCATAGAAGCCTGAACTGCCAATGAATCTTCCAATTGTAAGCTTCCGTCGTTCATTATTTTTATACCACAAGCTTTTAGTTCTTCACCAAATACATTCTCCATTCCCTTCATTTCACCAAGAAGTTTGGAGGCATTATAGCTTGCATTACTCCCTTGTGTACGCGTTTTTGCCAAATCAATTAATTTATTATACGTAGCCATAACTTTTTCCACTGAGCTTAACACCTTCTCACTATCAGGAGTAATTCTTAATAAAACGGAATCTTCCTTACCATTTACACCCTGCAATGATATCTGGAGAACGTTCTCAAGTTTAAAGGTATTGGACAGGGTCTGTTTATCAACTCCATTTAATGAAAATTGCGCATTGCTTGCCTGTGTTCCAATACGATTTAGTCCGTAAAATTCTGCAATTCCTTGATCATAATATTCTTCATCTTGAAATGAAAAGGTATTTTCTTCATAACTTCCAGTTGTGTTAGCTGTAATTTTAATAAAACTATAATTATTTTTTTCTGCCTTTTCTACGGAAGCAGTAATTCCTGGGACTTCTTCATTGAGATAATTCACAAGATTTCTCATGACCTCCAGATTCGGATGTCTTTCATTATTGTCATATATTAACGAATAAGTTTCCTTCCTTACTTTCGCCTCAAAAAGGTAAGTTCCACGCGGGAGAGCATAGGAGTCATTCATCAATTCCTTGCCAATGTTCTCCTGTGCCAAAGCCAAAGAACTAATCTGAATATTAATCTCTCTTGGAATATTCTGTGGTACATCACTCATCAGCGTGGCATTCAACACCTTTTCATCACTTACCATTACAGTATTCGTATCAAAATTTGATACTTTTGGATCAAGCATCTCATTGAGTTTTCCCTTTAATTCGAGGGCTGTTTCCTTAATGCCGAACGTATAATCCTGATTTTCCTTGGTGATTTCTATTTTATAAAAAGGGGAACGTTTACTAAGGTTTACAATATTATTGTAAACCCGTTTTAAATCGCTTCGACTTTTCACCGGATACACAACATCACGCTTCATCGGAACGCTTGTCTGTATATAATTATAGATTTGATTCATGCCAAGCCCCTCCTGCTACGTTAATAGAATGCATCTAGCGTTATTGTAATTTATCCCAATTGATTTTTCAAGTTATAATATTTACAAAATTTCAAATTAAAGCAAAAGAGATTATCCCATGCATAACCGCATGAGACAATCTCTTTCCCATCATTCTAAATCGTAATCTAATAAGCCTGATTATATCTCGTTTTGTGAAGATATTTCTCTTTTGTTGCCAATCCGCCCCTGATATGACGTTCTGACTTATTAAGGTCCAAGACTACCCTCGCTCTTTCTGCAAGGGAGGGGTTAATTTGTGCAAGACGTTCTGTTACGTCCTTATGTACGGTTGATTTCGATATGCCGAACTGTTTTGCGGTCTGTCTCACAGTAGCATTATTGTCGATAATAAAATTCGCAATTTCAACCGCTCGTTCCTCTATATAGCCTTTCATAGTGTCTGCGTTCCAACATGCGCGGAACGCATTCCCCCTTATTATCGTTGTTGTTACATTGTATGCGCAGGAACAGAGCAGTAGTACTGTGAATAAACAGCATTATTAAATTATATACTGAATTTAATGGGTAAAACGAATGCCGGCTGCATTCTATATAAAATAAATATTTACAACAGTTTTTTTCGAGGTATAATATGGTTAATGGAAACATTTGAAGTAAATTTTTTATATGCTTGTGAGCTAAGGCAAGGTCTACTTATGCCAAGCCTTGTTTCCTGCTCAGAACTCCTGTTAATACAACAACAGCCTTATAATAGATTACAGAGGAAGGATTAGAATATGTTCTATCAGATACAAGACGAAATAAAGGAAATACAATATACCGACGTAAATCCGGATAGATTAACGATAGGTCTAATTAGCTTACAGGATTTAGAACAGTGTTATGAACAATTCGGTTTTTCTTATATTACGGTGGCGGAATGCAAAAATGGTGGTCAACACATTCATGGTACGCTGAATTCCTATTATGATTATTTGTTTGGTGTTATTATAGCAATTAATCCCCGTCAGATTACCAAACTTCAAGATCGATTAGGTCTTTATATTAAAAAGAACCTTATCCTTATTGTAATCATAGAAGATAAGGATGAAAGCTCAAAAATTAAATTTGAGGACATATTACGTAATCTTAATTTAAATAGACTCACCCAAGAGCGTCTACTATTTGTTATGTTGGAGAAATTCATCAGCGAAGATTATGCAATCCTAGAGAAAATCGAAGAGAAAATCAGTACTTATGAGGATAAAATTAATGATTTAAAAATGGAGAAAAATTTTACCCACATCATTACCGGACTCAGAAAAGAACTAATGTTAATTGATAATTATTTTCAACAATTTATAGCCATTGGTGAAGAGTTAGAAGAAAACACCGCTGACATTTTTGACGAAGAAAACGTACATTATTTTAGAGTATTTGCTAGCCGTGCGGAGCGGTTAAGTAACAACACCCGCATGTTGCAAGAATATTGTGTGCATGTCAGAGAGGCATATCATGCACAGCTGGAATATGACCTTAACCGAATTATGAAAATCTTTACCGTAGTTACCACTGTATTTCTCCCATTAACCTTAATTGTAGGTTGGTATGGCATGAACTTCACCTCAATGCCTGAGATCACCTGGCGCTACGGTTACGTCTTTGTAATTACACTATGCGCAATAGTTGCAATTATTTGTTTTATTTTCTTTAGAAAGAAAAAGTTCATGTAACCCAGTTTGTATATTAATCAATTAATTATTAAGCCCCAGCACAAATTGATATCGCGATTAACCGTGGCTCAATACGCTGGGGTCTTTTACATGAATTAATTTTGTTTGTGACATAATTCATAATAACGTAACGCAATGAATCGGTGAGCATATATATGCAGATGCGCGGACCGGCCTCATGCGGTCGCACTATACCGCATGTGGGTAAGGCAAGTCATCTGTATATATATGCTCACCGATTCATTTCACACACTATATCCTCATTACAACTTCATATACCCAACGCCATCCACAATCGCTTCCAAACGATGTTGTTCTCGGCACATTGGACATTCTGCCACAGAATAACTAGAGTAATTGGGCAAATCCTTCGATTTAAAGATAGAAGTTACTTTAATGTCGTCCACCATATCCAAGGCACTAAAAATGGAGCTAATTCCTTGCATTAATCCTCCGTAATATTTAATACATTCTATGCTTTTTCTTAATGTGTCGCCGGTGGTAGTGGATCCCGTAAGTAGAAGTATGTTTTTACCATTCACCAATGGTTGAATATTTTCTTTAAATATCATCTGTCCATGTGTATTAAATTCAGGAGTAATAATATAAATTGTCTGATGAGCATTCATCGACATAATGCCTGCTAGCGTTAATTCCTGTGCGAGAAATGCACCGATTACTTCACAACCATCAAGACATACAATCGTATCTACCAAAGTATTCACGACATATTGCTTTGCCAAATATTTGGCTGCCTCTACCGCTTCGCTTTGCCTTGTCTTCATAGTCGTCAAATCGATATACAGATTAACATGTGAATTACTGGTTGCAAAATGACCCGAAATCACCTTTAGAGCTATCTTCTTACTTACAGGTGAAATTATTTTAATTGCTCTGCTCTCCATACATACTACCTCCTTTAGTTATATCATACATATTAATATGCTACTAACATAATTATACAAAAAAAAGTAATGAATATCTACATATTCACCACTTTTTTCTAAATATATATTTTCTTTTTTAGCTAATCTCTAGTCTTAAACATGCTTACAATTCCTAAGACAATGACTGCGCCAACTATGGCCACTATGAAGCTCCATAAATTTAAGCCTGTTGCGGGAGCAAGCCCAAATAAACTAGCTAACCATCCGCCGACAAATGCTCCTATAATACCAAATAGAAGATTTGCCCACAATCCCATCTCCTTATTCTTTCCTGTAATCATGCTAGCAATCCAACCGGATACAGCACCTAATATAACCCATACAATAATGCTAGTAATGGTAGGCATAACAAATACCATAACTTTACTCCTTTCAAGACATTTTATCTTTTTTATTTTTCAGTTTTTCATTTGCCCGGTCCATAAGACTATTTGCTTCCTGATAAACATTTTCTTTTACATCATTTAATTTATCCTTTACCTCCGTTGTCAGGTTTTTAAATTTACCGGTAAATTCAAGTTCCTGATCATTTGTAATTTTCCCTGTTGTCTCAATCACCTTTCCAACAATTTTATCCTTTGCATTTTCTATTTTCCCCATTATGACACACCTCCAAAATTAAGCAGAATATAAATGCTTATGTTATAATATCTGCATTTGAAAGTGATACTATACTATTCAATTATTAACATAAAATTTATATAAAATATTTAAAATTTTCTTAAATACATATTATTTAAAATAACTTATGTCTGGGTGCCATACGATGAATTTATATTAAAAAATGAGCTTCTAACAGGTTTAATTCTCAACCAATTAGTAGCCCATAACAATTTATGTGTTTTTATTAAATTTATAATATAATGCTTCCACTTGTTTACGATGCTTTATAAAAACATCTACAATCACCGGATCAAAATGTTTTCCCTTACCTTCCATTATGAGGTCAAATGACTTATCAAGTGAAAAGGCTTCCTTATACGGACGCTTACTGGTAAGCGCATCAAAAACATCTGCCACTGCAACGATTCTTGCACTTAACGGAATTTCCTCACCCCTTCTACCATATGGATAGCCGGATCCATCCCATTTCTCATGATGGCCTTCTGCTATTTCAATTCCCATTTTAAACAGACTTTTGCCTCTTTCACGTAAATTCTTATCCGCAGTTCTTAGTACCTGTCCGCCGAATAAGGCATGCTTTTTCATTTCAGTAAATTCCTCTTCGGTTAGTTTAGCTGGTTTTAATAAGATGTCATCTACAATGCCTACCTTACCAATATCATGCAATGGGCTATATTCTTCAATTTTATCAATGTATTCCAGGGTTATGGTATCGAGATAACAATCCTCTTCATACAACAGTCTTGTTATCAACTTTGAATATCTGCCCATACGTTCCATGTGTTCACCGGTATCTTCATCACGTGCCTCAGACAATTTCGCCAAAGCAAGAATACTACTAAATATAATTTCATTAGTTAATATATTCTTATTCAAGCTGATTGCTATGCTGTTTGCAAGAGTACCCAGTAAATTAGCATGTTCTCTGGTGTATACCTCTTTATTTGTACTAGAAAAGAAAATCATACCCACCGGTTCTTGGCTCACCTTTAACGGCAATGCAATTGACGCCTTTATTCCCGCTTCCAATAGCGTTTCATTATATGCCTTTCTAGGTTTTCCTGTACAATACTGTTCCAAATCATTGATGATTCTTGCTTCTCCGGATTCTAGTACTGTACCAATGGTAGTTTCGCTCACATGCCAAGCAATTCCCAATATCTTTTCGGTCAAACCGTTAACCGTTCCGTCAGAAACTCCATAAGAAGCTTTTAGCATTTTCTTATCATTACTCATCAATGCGATACCTATGTAATTAAAAGGTATGAACGCGGAAAACGTAGTATTAATATAAGTTAATATTTCCATAAATGAATTGTTGTTATTCATATTTTCAATAAGTGAGATAAGTGTATTAATTTTTAAAAGCACGCCATTTACTTCATCCACAAGTGGTTTAACATCCTGTTTAATTGGTATGTAGCTCTGAGGTGACGATTGGTTAAGTCCTATATCCGATAACCCTTTATATAACTGCCGATAGGGTTGCAATAAATATCTGCTTAATCCAAATAGAGAGAGTGTTATTATTAAAAGCTGCAATCCAATTAAACTATAAATCACTTTCTCCGATTTTTTATCATCCTGAACAGAGCTATCTTGAACTTGCTGAAATAGACTGTCGGATAGATTTAACAGTTTTAAATTATTATTATTAACAAACTCGATTCCCATTAACAGCTCATGCGATGTATCTGCCTCTATAATACTAAGCACTGCCTTATCAAAGTCTTTCCAGAGGGAATCAATTTGTTTTAAATATTCCGATTGATTAATTACCTTCGGATTAATATGAAACTGTTTTCCGTCCAAATATATTGTGTAATTATGAAAGCCCTGTAGGTTCTGAGCAAACTGCTCTCTTTCATCTTTTAAGTTGATCCGAATACTGGCAATCTCTTTATTAATTTCAGCTTCTTCTTGCCCATTATCCTCTTTATTTTTTTCTTCCATTAAAAAGTATAACCTATTGGCATCCTTTCCCATCATCTGGGAATACATTCTCTGTTTACCAAAAACATTAAGTATACTCTTATCGTCATATTCTTTGCGTATGTTATTGTTGTACAAAAATACAACCGTCAGAAGTATTAAGAGAATTGCAGTAATTAAAATATACTGAATCATCTTTACCAGTAACAGGATAGAAGATTTTGTGTTTTTCACTCGCTATGTCTCCCTAACTATCTTTTTATCGTAACGTATGTTTTATTCCAATTTTAGTTTAGGTTATTTCCCCAATCGTGTCAAACATAATTCGATAATTTTCGTAGTAATATATTAACAGTAAAAATCAACTATATAAAACAGGATTGTATTATGGGCTTCTTTTATGCTAAAGTATAATACAGTAATTGTCGAGATGTCACAAGTCATCCGTATTATAAATTATTGTATAAGTACGCAAAAAGTCAAATGTACAGAACGGCATTATCCATCCCCTATTACCTAGAAAGAAAGGAATAAAAAAATGAATGAAATCGATGCAATAAATCTACGCCAATCCCGACGCTCCTATCAAAGCACTGCTATCGCGCCTAATAAATGTCAAAAATTACGAGCTTGTATAGATAAATATAACCTAGAGAGTGGATTATCCATTCAATTAATTGAGCAGGGTAAAGAGGCCTTTCAAGGTTTAAATGTAAGCTATGGAATGTTTAGTGGTGTTCAAAGCTTCTTTGCTATGGTTGGCAAGAAATCTGATCCTGATCTAAAAGAAAAAATAGGATATTATGGTGAGCTCCTGGTTTTAGAGGCCACCAAGCTTGAACTCGGCACTTGTTGGATAGGAGCAACCTATAACCGTAAAAAATGCCCGTGTGTTCTAGAAAAAGATGAAAGCCTTATATTAATTATTACTGTAGGTAATGTTAATCTCAAGAAAACTTTTAAAGAAAATCTTATTTATAAAGCTACACATCGCCGTACCAAAACAATTGAACAACTTACTCTTACAGATGGTCCTGCTCCCGAATGGTTTATGGAAGGAATGGAAGCTGTAAAGAAAGCACCTTCTGCCATGAATCTTCAACCGGTTCTTTTTCAGTTCAAAGAAGGTGTTGTAACGGCCAAAATAAGTAATACTGAGAATCATCAACCAATTGATCTCGGAATTGCAAAGGCTCATTTTGAACTTGCAGCTGGTGGTAAGTTTGAATTTGGTAATAATGCAATTTTCCAAAAATGAATTTAAGATTATCTCACCAGTACAGTAGTTGATATCGGTTCTACGATGACTTCTCCACCTGATATATTCTCAAGCACCCCTGTACCAGCTTTCATTCCTTTGACACAAACGTCCCACTGTCCTTCCGGGATGTGTATTGTCTTTGCCTCACGGTTGGCATTATAGATAATACACATCTCATTATCCTCCGGATGTGTAATCCGATAGGCTACGATATTGGGTTGTAACCATTCAAAGAACTTAAGATATTGACTTATGTCTTCCGTCTTAGTCATACATAGTGCTTTATGTGCTTTTCGAAAAGCAATCATTCCTTTATAGTATTCTACGACTACTTTATTATTAGTTCTATCCTCCCACTTTAAGCTATTAATGGAATCCGGCGAATTGTAGCTATTTCCTTCAAATTGTAACTTAGCTGCATTAAGAGGCTTACTTCTTAAAAACTCTTCTCCTGCTTGAAAAAAAGGGATACCCTGACAAGTTAAAATAATTGCAGCGGAAAGTAGGTTCATTTTAATCAGTATTTCTCTTCCCTCCCAGGGGTCTGTAAGAGTAATCTTATCCCATAGAGTAAGATTATCATGCGCCGATGTATAATTAACACATTGAGTGGGTTCTGCTGCCCAATAGGCGTTCGAATATAACACTCTCCAATAGTCAATACAATCATGTTGCGTCGCCGCTACAACACCGAATTTGATTGTGTCCTCCATATCTCCCCTACCGCCAATGTATCCTCTTTCTGAACCGGCGAACACACTGCCCTTCACACCATCTCTGAGATTATCATTAAATACTGCAATCCCTGGGTCCATATATTTGATATTGATTTTAAGCGCTCTTTCCCAATCCGGTAATGGAGATAACCCTCCTGTCCAGCCTTCTCCGTACACCAGAATATCCGGTTCTACTTCATTTAATTCCCTTCTAACTTCATTCATTGTCTGTATATCGTGGACACCCATTAAATCGAAGCGAAACCCATCAATATGATACTCCTTCGCCCAATATAGGACTGAATCAAGGATAAACTTTCTCATCATCACCCGCTCCGAGGCAGTCTCACTACCACAACCGGAAGCATTCGAAAAATGTCCTTCCGGTGTGAGTCTGTAATAATAACCTGGAACGATTTTATGAAAAGCAGAATTTGAATTCTCCCAGGTATGATTATATACCATGTCCATTACCACTCGTATTCCTTTTTGATGAAGGGAATGCACCATTTTTTTTAATTCTTTCACTCTAACTTCACCATGATAGGGGTCAGTGGAGTAAGAACCCTCCGGAACATTATAGTTCTTAGGGTCATAACCCCAGTTATATTGAGGCTCCGACAGTCTACTCTCATCCACAGTAGCATAATCGAATACGGGAAGCAGATGAATATGCGTTATCCCTAATTCACTTAAATAATCAATTCCTGTGGAATCTCCAAAACGGTTCTTTGTGCCTTTCTCCTCAAATGCAAGATATTGCCCTTTATGCACAATTCCCGAATTAGAATCCATGGAAAAATCACGCACATGCAATTCATATATAATTGCATCCGTATAATTAATGCAAGGCAATCTAGGTTCCTCTTCAAATCCCAGTGGATTTGTGGCTTTTAAATCGATAACCATGCCACGATTTCCATTAACACCAACTGCTTTTGCATAAGGATCTACTGCTTCCCTACCTTCACCATCCACAACGACCAGATAGGTATAATATACACGATCAAGATTACCTTCTATACGAAGAAACCATGTTCCTTCAATGTCCTTATTCATAGGGATCGTATTGTATAAATCCTCTCCATTGCCGGTTTGATATAAATTTAATGACACTCTCTCGGCTGTAGGAGCCCATAATCGGAACTGTGTTGCTTCCTTTGTCCATTCCGTTCCTAAATCATTACCTCTATAATGATTTGCCCCTTCAAACTCTTTTGTTGAAAAAAAATGATAATATTCTAACAATCTATGATTTTCCAAGCTAACCTCCAACGAATTTATTATGCTTACTATTCTAAAATAAAAAAATGAAAAAGGTATCTCACAGCTTTCCTCTTATGGTTCGCTTGTTGAAATACCTTTTTAATATTAACGAGAAATTTATCCCTCATTCATTTATTCTATTACATTATATGCATACTTATCTGTCCCATTTGTCACAAAGCGAATTAATTTGCCCTAAAAGTTTTGCAAGGTCTTTATTTGCTCCTCCCTTATTACGTTGAATGACTGCGGACAGACGTTTACTCGCAACTACGAGGCGTTCATATACAAAATTCGGTGTTTGCTTAATCTCCTCTACTCTCGTATCGGCTAAAATAGCCTTTCCTTCTTTCACGCATACATTTGCTGCCAGATCATAAGTCATACCACTAAAGGGTGCCATTGCAGTGTATCCCAAATCCTTAGTAATGTATTCCGTAAACTGATCGCACACAGCAGTGTCACCATGTACCACAAAAACTTTTTCAGGTTTCTTTGTAAAGCCTTTTAGCCATTGAACTAACCCTTCTCTGTCTGCATGACCGCTGACCCCTGATAATTTGCAAATATCAGCGCTGACTTGAATTGGCTCACCAAACAGCTTTACCTCTTTTGCACCTTCTAAAAGGGTGCGTCCCAGGGTGCCTACCGCCTGGTAACCAACAAATACTACAGTGCTATTCTCTCTCCATAAATTATGTTTCAAGTGGTGACGAATTCTTCCTGCTTCGCACATTCCTGAAGCTGATATAATCACCTTAGGGGTATCATCAAAATTAATCGCCTTCGATTCATCTGAGGTTATTGAAGTTGATAATCCTGGGAAAGACAGGGGATTGATTCCCTTGTTGACTAACTCCATTGCATCTTTATCAAAATAACCAAGCATATGCTCGTGGAATATGTGAGTTGCCTCTACCGCTAACGGACTATCCACATATACCTTGAAACCCTCATGCCCTTTAATTAATTTATCATCTTTTATTTTACGGATATAATATAGCAAAACCTGAGTTCTACCAACAGCAAAGGACGGAATAACTATATTGCCTCCCTTATCCAGTGTTCTTTGAATGATTTCTGTCAATTCTCCGATATAATCCGGTGTGTCGCCATGACTACGATCACCATAGGTGGACTCCATCACAACATAATCCGCTTCCTCAATATATTGCGGATCATTAATTAAGGGTTGATTTAAATTACCGATATCTCCAGAGAATACGATCTTCTTAGATACACCCTCTTCCGTGATCCAAACTTCTATACTTGCAGAACCAAGCAAATGACCTACATCTATAAAACGCACTTCTATTCCATCAGCAATCGTAAATTTTTCATTATATTCATGTGATACGAACATTCTGGTTGTCGCCATAGCTGCTTCCATATCATAGATTGGCAAAGCAGTTACGTCACCGGAACGTTTGCCTTTGCGATTCTTCCACTCTGCCTCTGCCATCTGAATGTGAGCACTATCACGAAGCATAATATCACATAGTGCAGTTGTTGCGCTGGTGGCATGGATAGCCCCACGAAAGCCTTCCGTATATAATAATGGCAAATTCCCAGAATGATCCATATGTGCATGGGTTAGCAATACCCCATCAATATCCGCTGACGGAATCGGGATATCCATATTAATATAAGTATCCTTACCCTGCTCCATACCACAGTCAATTAATATACTTTTACCACAAGCCTCCAATAAAAAGCAGCTTCCTGTTACCTCATGTGCTGCACCTAAAAATGTTAATTTCATGGTAATTCCTCCTTATCGTATCCTCTACGTACTTAATCATTATCAATTACTACCTAGTTATCCTTTTCTTTTCATACCTCGTATCAAAGCCTTTGTTTGACTATCGACTTTCAGAGATTCCGTTATTTTTTGTAGCGCTTTATTATAAGTAAAATCATCGAGTTGATTATTGTGTAAGTATTCCATAGTAAGCTCCGGTAAATTAATGTAATATATAGATAGAATCCATGCTACTGCCATTTTCACATAATACCCTTCATGATTAATATGATCAAAATGTGCAAATGCAGCACTTGCATATTCGGGTGTCATATAATACAGAAGCATTACAACACCAAAACGGATTTCATATTCCTGCTCCGAATCAAAATATTGCTGAATAAACTCCCACATTCGTTCCGGGTATAATTTCGTTATCTTAAGCCCACTGCAAAAACTGTCGCACACGGACCAACAATCAATTTTGGGAATATAGGAAGTAGATAGGTGAAGTACCTCTTCAATATCTTTCTTACAATTGCCTATTACCATACCCTGTAGCATTAACTCTTCCATCGAATCGCCACAAGCTTCCAGAAGATAGTTTCTCCAATCTCCCTTACTAATCCTTCCTGCCATCTTCCTTAACAGGGGCAACCTAACTCCAAGAATATTCTTCTTACCCGGTGTCAATGAGGAAGTAAACACCCTATATTGTTCCTCTGCCAACTCTTCTAATTGCTCTCGAATCGTTTTATCCATCCTATCTACCTTATCTTTCTGATAAATCATCAAGTTTCTCTCTATTCACAATTTCAATTGTGCCACGACTTAATAAAACCATTCCTTCATTTTGAAAATATTTCAACATCCTTGTTACCACTTCTCTCGCCGTACCTAAATGGTTTGCTATTTTCTCATGCGTAATCGATAACACATCCGATTCTTCTATATTAGTCTGTTCAACCAAGAAATTAGCAAGTCGTTTATCAAAGCTCATAAACAAAGCCTGTTCCATAATCCACATCACGTCAGTAAAACGGGAGGCCATTAGATTATTCGTAAAATTCTGAATTGGTAAGGATTCTGAGGAAAGCTTATGATAGGTTGATGTAGGGATCAGATAAGCCTCTGTTTCCTTTTCTACCTCAATATAAATGTCAAAGGATATGTTCTTCATAATACAGGAAGCAGAAAAAATGCAAATATCTCGGTCAAACAACCGATACAACGTAATCTCTTTCCCACTCTCTGAGATGATATATGCTCGAACCTGGCCACTTTTAATTAAAAAAAGCCCTGAACAGTTCACGGAGTTACTATGCATGAATTCCCCTACGGCAAAATTCTTTTTAAGAATTACTTGACGTAAGGTCTCCTTTTGTATTTCAGTAATATCTTTCCAAAAGCTCAATGTATCCTGTAAGAAAATCAAGTCCACTTTCTTATCAATCATCATTTTCCTCCCTTGCAGTTCCTATTTCTAGAATAACGGAATTTCGTCAATATATCAAGTGCACCTTAATATTATCCTTAGAGACGTATCTTATTTGAAATATTCTTTTTGAACTGATTACATACACACAAAGAAAGATATCTTTATATCAGCTTTGATTTCCATCTCTTAACCCGTATGGGTGCTGTTATATAGATATCTTATTGTATTTAATAACTTATATATTGTTAGGGTATCATAAGTCAGTTCTATAGTGAAAGATGAATATGGGAGCATTTATATTCTCACATATTTATCAATTCAGCTTGTGAACGACTTATGATACCCTAACATGTATTCCTACCCATCGATTGATCAATGAACCTTTTCTAAATATATTCCTACCTCAATTCATGTATTCTATGAAGCTTAAGCCTCCAACATTTTTAAAATATCTTTTTTTGGTTTTGCTCCAATTGCTGTAGCGGATATTTTCCCTCCCTTAACAACCATCAGAGTAGGAATGCTCATAACACGGAACTTAGAAGCCAACTCACTTTCTTCATCAACATTAATCTTGCCGACTTTTGCAAAGCCCTTAACCTCTTCTGAGATTTCATCCAATGCAGGAGCTACCATACGACAAGGGCCACACCAGGAAGCCCAGAAATCCAGTAATATAGGCTCCTCAGATTTTAAAACTTCCTCTTCAAAATTATTCTTTGTAATTTTAATTGTAGCCATAATACCCTCCATTCTATCGCTTATTGCGATAATATATTAATAATTACTTTAAATTTCACAAACCTTCGTAATGCTGGCTGATGTATATGTTTCAATAGTTCATTCAATCTTTAGTACTTTCATTTGTTATTACTATAACACGATATGTAGATTACTTCTGTGATGTTATCACATATAATTACGAATAAATGAATAAAAATTATTAATAAGCTGATGGATCTGATACCGGGTCAAATGGCTAATATTTAAGATATCTATAATAACTTAAATATCTGGATAACAATCTCATAATTACCAGATAACTTTATAAAATATTATGGTATATAATTGGAAAAAATATTATAATGGACTTGTCATTTAGACTATTGAACGGATCATCATTTTACCAATATAAAGGAGCTAAAACGAATGAATGATATCGAAACGCAACAAATACTAATTACACCAATCAAACCTCCTATACCTATAAAAAAAGAAATAAAACGTTCCGTAAATTATATAGTTGGTGGACTTCTTATTTACGAACTGATTATGATTCTTACCGTATTTATCTACTCGGTAGTAGTTACTGTGTATCTAATGTATACAAAATATGGTATATATGAAACACAAGGCCTTACCAGCGAATTAACCAATATTCTTCAGAAAACCGGAGTTCCATATTTTATTACCATTTTATGGGGTATTCCCTTGGTTTTACTATATTATTGGACGATACAACCACGCAAGCTTAAGATGCTTTTTGCAACCAAACGCAAAATATCTCCAAAAACTTTTCTATTTATATTTATTGTAGCCATGTCTGGGCAGGCATTATTTACACTAATCACCGGGGGCTTAGAACTCATTTTTAATCAATTTGATTTAAGTATATTAAAGCTTTTAGAAGATTTTACACAAAGTTCCACTCTTTCCATGTTTCTCTATACATCCTTCCTAGCTCCCATCACAGAAGAATTACTTTTTCGTGGAGTCATATTGCAACGCCTTCAAAAGTACGGAAAACTATTTGCAATTATAATATCAGCGGTATTATTTGGAGCCTTTCACGGAAATCTTGCCCAAGGGATATTTGCTACTTTTATCGGAATCGTATTTGCCTATATTGCAATTGAATACTCCATCAAATGGTCAATCCTTTTACATATCATTAATAATTTTGTATTCTGTGAATTATACTTAATTGCAACAAAGGGTTTTAATCAAGCAACCCAAGACAATATAGCCCTTGTTATGAATTCTGCTTTTTTGTTAGCAGCAATCTTCATCGTTATTCACTACAGAAAGCAAATTCGTAATTATATAGTGAATGAAAAAATGCAAAAAGGATTTTTCCGTTATGCATTCACCTCCTGCGTCATGATAATTTTCTTAATACTACAGCTCATATCAAGTATTTTCTCCATAAGTTCAATATAACAACGCTAATAGAAAAGAATCTCTCAAAAACGATTCTTTCAAATGGTATGTTTCCTATCTAGTTCTCCATACAATCAAAAAAGTACAATTCCCGCAACGCCAAAGCGCGTTCCAGGAATTGTACTTTTTATCGGTTAACTATAAACAATTTATCTCACAAATCGTAACTATGCATTAATACCTGGATAAAACTATCTTTCCTCTCGGAAGTAATTCACACCACAGCTCTCCGGTTGTGACCCTTCCTTCGACTTACGCATAGAGGTAATTACGAGAACAATAATTGTTATTAAAAATGGGAGCATAACGTAAAATGCATTCGGAATAGCAATCACACTCTTTGGTACATAAAATTGAAGCACACTGAAAGCTCCGAAGATTAAAGAACCCAAGATTGCTTTCGCAGGATTCCAGCTAGCAAATATAACAAGAGCAACCGAAATCCATCCCTGTCCATTTACTACACCAATATTATTCCATACGCCTCCACCGTTAACTAATGCTAGGTAAGCTCCGCCAAGGGCGCAGATGCCACCGCCGACCATTATATGAATATATTTAACCAGCGTAACATTAATTCCACCAGCATCCGCGGCTGCGGGATTTTCACCGACTGCCCTCATATTCAAACCTGCTCTAGTTTTAAACATGTAGATGGTACATAAAATAGCAATTACAATTCCTAAATAAACTAATATATTATGAGAGAAAAGCAACTTACCAAGTACCGGAATATCACCCAATATCGGTATTTTCTTCTCACTAATAAGAAACATAAACTGGTTTGATAACTTAGGAGAAACACCTTTATCAACCATTCCTTCACCAAAAAATCTAGCAAAACCGGTTCCAAAGATGGTTAATGTCAAACCACAAACATTTTGATTAGCCATCATCGTCACTGTAAGAAAAGCATAGATTAACGCAGCAAGTACACCAATTCCAAATGCGGCCAGGAGGGAAAGAATTAAATTATCTGTATGAAACGCTGTATAAAAGCTTAAGAACGCACCCATATACATCATACCTTCCACACCAAGGTTTAAGTTACCTGATTTCTCTGTTACTATTTCACCGGTTGTACCAAATAGAAGAGGGATTCCGGCTTTAATTGATGCAAAAAGAAAATTAATTATCATTATGCTTGTCTCCCCTTTCTTACTATAAAGCGATATCTTGTAAAGAAGTCAAAGCCCAGAATAAAAAATAAAATAATTCCTTGTAATAACCCAGAAGCCCAAGAAGATATTCCAAAAGTACTCTGCATTACACTACATCCCTTTTCAAGTATACTAAAAAGAATTGCTACAACTAGAATAATTGATGGATTTAGTTTTGCTAACCATGCTACCGTAATTGCTGTAAACCCAACACCTCCGGCAATACCACTTTCCAAAGTATAGGCAGCACCACTTACCTGTGCCATACCTGCGATACCACAGATTGCACCACTGATAAACATGGTTCTCATAATTATTTTCTTAACATTCATACCGGCATAACGTGCGGTATTGATACTCTCACCAACAACGCTAATTTCATATCCGTGTTTCGAAAATTTTAAATATAGAAACATAAAAACAACTAGTAATAGTCCAATTAACCAACCTGCATGAACACCAAAAATATTATCCAACCTCGCATTTTGTGCAAAGGATGCAATTTTGGGAAAACCAGAGGAAGACGGATCTCTCCAAGGTCCTTCGGTTAAAAATTTAATAATATACAAAGCAATATAATTAAGCATTAAAGTAAATAATGTCTCATTGGTTCCGAATTTGGTTTTAAAATATGCTGGTATTAATCCCCACAGACCACCACCAACACATGCTGCTACAAACATCAGAAGAAGCAAAAGTCCATGTGGAAGATTATCGAAGAATAATGCAAAATAACTAGCAAAAATTCCACCCATGATAATCTGACCTTCCGCACCTATATTCCAGAATTTCATCTGAAAGGCAGGAGTAAGACCAATAGATGCAATCAACAGAGGAATTGCAATCTTTATGGTTGCCTTTGTAGCAATGGAACTACGGAATGCACCTTTTACAATTGTTGCGTATATTGAAAATGGGTTGTGACCAATTGCAGCGATAAAGATGCCACCGGCAATGATTGCAGATAATAATGCAAGTAAGGATAAGACTAGAGTTTTTCCAAATGAAATTTCCGCTTTTTTAACGACACGAATCAAAGGTTCATGTTTTATCTTATTATTTGTATTTGTCATTTGGATTCTCCTTTCTTAATTGTAGATCCAGTCATCAGCAATCCCAGTTGTTCCTTCGTGGTGTCCTTTGCTTCAACAATACCAGTTATCTTACCATGACATAATACCATAATACGGTCACAAAGTTCCAGCATTACATCAAGATCTTCACCAATAAACAGAATACCAACACCCTTTTTCTTTTGTTCATTTAACAAATCATAAATTGTATAAGAAGAATTAATATCTAAACCACGTACCGCATAGGCAGTGATTAATACATTCGGCTCAGATTCTATCTCTCGACCAAGTAGTACTTTTTGTACATTACCACCTGATAATCTTCTTACCGGTGTATCTACGTTCGGCGTTACGATATCCAACTGCTTAACCAATCTCTTTGACAGCTCTCTTGCATCCTTCTTATTAACAAACGGACCTTTTCCCTCGTTGTAGGTTTTAAGAAGCATGTTTTCTACCATACCCATAGAAGCTGCCAGACCCATTCCAAGACGATCCTCAGGAATAAAGCTCATACTGATACCCATATTGATAATTTCGTTCGGGCTCTTGCCCACTAGATTTTCATTATGATATAAAATTGCACCCTTTTTCACAGGAAGTAGACCGGCAATTGCTTCACACAATTCCTTCTGCCCGCTACCCGCTATTCCTGCAACACCTAGAATTTCTCCACGATTTAACTCAAACGAGATATCCTTAATCATCTCATATTCTTCTTCATCACTCACCGTTAGGTGATGTACCTCAAGAAGATTTTCATCAAAATAAGTGGTCGGATGATCAATTGATAATTCAACCGGTCTTCCTACCATAAGCTCTGTCAATTCATGTGCACTTGTTTCAGAAGTTGTGACACTTGCAACACTTTCCCCTTTACGAAGAATTGTTACGCGATCGCTAATTTCTAATACTTCATTCAGTTTGTGGGTGATAATAATAACCGCACATCCCTCATTTTTCATAAGACGCAAAATCTCAAACAGTCTCTTTGTCTCCTGTGGAGTGAGTACTGCAGTCGGTTCGTCCAAAATCAAAATATCCGCCTTACGATAAAGCACCTTTAATATTTCTACAGTTTGCTTTTCGCTTACGGACATCTGGTACACTTTTTTATCTGGATCAACCAACAGCCCAAAGTGCTGACTGATTTCCCTGATTTTATCTGCTCTTTTTCTATTTAAGAAAATTCCTTTTTCTTTCGAGCCTAGTATAATGTTATCTGTTGCGGACAATGCCTCAACCAGCTTAAAATGCTGATGAATCATACCAACTCCGAGGTTAATCGAATCCTCGGGAGAATTGATTGTGACATGTTCCCCATTAATTAAAATAGAACCGCTATCGGGTTTATAGATTCCTGACAGCATGTTCATCAATGTTGTTTTTCCTGATCCGTTTTCGCCAAGCAGGGCGAGAATCTCGCCCTGCTTAACGGATAGGTCTATTTTGTTGTTCGCCACAACCGACCCAAATGTTTTCGTTATTTGTCTAAGTTCGATTGCCATTGTTTCTTTCATTTTATTATCCACAATGCCACCAGCCTAATTATAATTATTATTGAACAACTACAGTTTTGTAATACCAGTTCATCTTACCTGTAATATCTGCATCAGATAAAGATTCACCCTTCTTACAAACCTGGTTGCCTTTATTGTCAACGAGATCACCTTCAAATACCTTAAAGCCATCTAACATGCTCTTCTTAGCAGCATCGATCTTTGCCTGTGTTCCGTCTGCACAGTTTGCAGAAAGAGGAGATACATCTACTAAGCCTTCTGCTAAACCACCATAGTAATTCTTAGCTGTCCAAGTTCCTTCAATTACATTTTTAACTGCTTCTGTATAGTATGCACCCCAGTTCCAGATAGGAGCTGTAAGATGAGCCTTCGGAGCATCCTTCGTCATATCGGAATTGTAACCGCAACCCCATACGCCTTTTGCTTGTGCTGCTAACTGAGGAGCTGTTGTATCCGCATGCTGACCAATAACATCACAACCTGCATCAAGTAAAGCTTCTGCTGCCTGCTTCTCTAAAGAAGGATCAAACCATGTATTAGTAACCTTTACATAAACCTTTGCATTCGGGTTAACTGATTCAACACCCATTGCAAATGCATTAATGCCACCGGTAACTTCAGAATTCTTAACATCCATTGCTGCTACAAAACCAATTTTATTAGATTTTGTCTTCATACCTGCAGCAATACCTGCAAGGTAACGTGCCTGATAGATACGACCAAAATAATTAACAAAGTTAGTTCCATTGCTCTTATAACCGGAGCAGTGTGCAAAGATTACCTTAGGATACACTTTTGCAAGCTCTTCCATTGTATCCATGTAACCCCAGCTTGTGCCAAATATAATGTTAGCCCCTGCTTCAATACATTCTTCCATTGCACTTTTGATTTTAACAGCATCGGTATCACTTACGTTATTCTTACGAATAATCTGATTATCATTAAGACCAAGTGCTTTTTGCATTGCAACGATACCCTGATCATGTGCATAAGTATAGCCTGCACCTGATGAAGGCTCACCGATATGAATTACCGCTACTTTAATCTTATCTTTTGCAACAGCTGGCATTTTGGAAGTGTCTGCTGCAGGAGTGGTTTTTGCTGAATCCTTAGTTTCGCTCTTAGTTCCACATGCAGTGAAAGATAAAACCATAACTGCTACTAAGATAAATGATATTAATTTCTTAAACATTACTTTCTCCTCCTTAAATATGTACCGAGATTGCAGTCTCGTTGGGTTTTCCCTGGGTTCATTCTATTTACAAGGCTTCGCCGCCTGCTGTAAATCTTAGTCACGAAATACTATTCCATCTTCTTCATTCATTGCATCAATAATTGCTAAGGATTCCACTCTGATACCACTTTCTCTAATGAGCGTTCCGCCCTCTTGAAAACCTTTTTCAATAACAATCCCCGCACCAACCAATGTTGCACCGGCATCTTTTACAAGTCTTGAAAGCCCAAGCAAAGCCTGTCCATTCGCGAGAAAATCATCAATTATTAATATCTTATCCTCAGCGTTAAGAAATTGCTTTGAAACCATAATGTCATATACGCGACCATGTGTAAAGGATTCCACCTGACTCGTATATACTTCACCAGCGATGTTCTTTGTCTGATTCTTTTTAGCAAACACGACCGGTACGTGAAAATATTGAGCTGCGATACATGCAATTCCTATCCCCGAAGCCTCAATTGTAAGAATTTTTGTTACTTCACAATCCTGAAATCTTCTTTTAAATTCTTTCCCAATTTCACCAAAAAGCTCAATGTCCATCTGATGATTTAAAAAGCTATCTACCTTTAATACATTACCTGCTCGAATTTTACCGTCTTTTCGAATTCTGTCTTTTAATAATTGCATATGATACCTACTTTTTGTAAGGTTTTAATTGTTACTAATTCTAACACTTCTATATATTATCGTGTCTTTTACAATTTTACAAATTAGTAGGATTAATATCTGGCATTAATTTCACTAATATATAAATTCATTCAAACTATTTACTTAAAAATTGAAATAAAGATAATTATAATCAAATTTTGATCTTTTCGATTGTAAATATTTATATAAATTTCTCTGAATAAATATATAAATTGCTCTCCTACATTTTTGTTTACAAGCTAATATTTATGCAATAAAAAAAGATACAATTACTTGTATCATTCTACTAATTCCCTCATTTACTTTTTTTATTCATTTACGTTGATTAGGAACTCATTCAATTCCTTCGGATATTCATCCGTCTCTTGTAATATATTCACTTTAATCGGATTTCCTAAGTCTAAGCTAAAAATACCCATAATGGACTTTCCATCCACTACATATCTTCCTGAGATCAAATCCAATTCATAATCCAAATGAGTTGTCATATCGACAAACCTTTTAATTTTCTCAAATGTATTTAAACTAATCCAGACTTCCATAATATCTCTCCTTTCCTATTATATGCATTCACCTAATTACATGCATTCCTCCATACGGTACGATTCTTCAATATAGTCCAAATCTTTCATGAAGATGCATGAATTATTCAAAGTCTCAAATTCATCCAAGTCATCTACATTCTCAAACTCATCCATTTTAATTAAGTGATCCATATGATTGTATTCTTCCATATTATCTGTATCATACGTATTATCCATGACTTCCATCATATCCTTATTGTCGCGAAACAAATCCAAATTTACTATTTCTAGATATCTCCCATAAAATGATTTTTTCAATAAACCTTCCCCCTTTGAACCCACCTCATTCAAATTCTTCCATTAAGCTTGTGTATTATAACCAAACTTAAAATCGCTATATCTATACTATACAAGGCCAATGTGAAATCCAAAACCAGGTTTCTGTGAATTGTAGGTAAATCTTTTTACAGGTTCCCTCTCTATTATCAATTATCTATTTGATTCCATTCTAACCAAATATCAAATTGCAAACGTGAAAATTTATCCTCCACAAGTTTAGCATAATACAAATTTACAGCATAAACTATTGAATATATACGGTTAGTTGTCATAAATCATCCATAACGTAAATCAATGAATATGAGCGCATATATATGCAGATGCGCAGACCGGCCTCATGCGGATGTACTTTTCCGCATGTGGGTAAGGCAAATCACCTGTATATATATGCGCTCATATTCATTTCTCAATTTTTAATTTCTCAATTTCTCATTCGGCTTTTGACTTGACTCACACTAAACTATATTGCGAATTAAATTCCGCATTTCCAATATTTTTCCTGGTGATACTGATAACTCATCAATTCCCATGTGTATAAAGGTCTCAGTTAAGTCCTGATCCGATGCTAATTCTCCACAGATTCCAACCCAGATGTTATTATCGTGTGCATTTTTTGTTATCATTTCAATCAATCGAAGGACAGCAAGATGATGGGAACTATAGATTTTATCTAACTTTTGATTTTGACGATCAATTGCTAGCGTATATTGCGTGAGGTCATTGGTTCCTATACTAAAGAAATCAACCTCTTGTGCAAGTATATCACTAATCATCGCAGCCGCTGGTGTTTCAATCATAATTCCAAATTCCACCTCAGAAAAAGTAACCCCTTCCCCTGTAAGTTCCGCTTTTACTTCCTCAACCATTTTTTTAATAGCTATAACCTCATCTAAGGATATAATCATAGGAAACATAACGGAGATGGTACCATATGCAGACACCCTATATATTGCACGCAACTGTGTTTTAAGCAAATCGGGACGATCAAGGCAAATACGAATTGCACGGTACCCCATCGCCGGATTTTCCTCATGTCCAAGATCAAAGTAAGCTGCCTGTTTATCTGCTCCGATATCCATGGTACGTATAATAACCTTTTTGCCTTCCATCTTCTCCACTACTGTTTTATAAGCAATAAATTGCTCTTCTTCCGTAGGAAAATGATTATTCTCCAAATATAAAAATTCACTCCGGAAAAGTCCAATCCCTTCCGCATCATAGCTAAGCACTTTCTCAACGTCATCCACACCGCCAATGTTAGCATAGAGCTTGATTTTCTTTCCACTCTTTGTAATACTATCTTTACCCTTTAATTTCTTTAAAAGCTCCTTACGCTCCATTGCGATGCGCTGTTTTTCCTCTAATCTTATCATAGTCTCATCATCTGGATTGATGTAAATCTTGCCTTCATCACCATCAATTATAGCAGTTGCCCCATCGATGTTCTTATTTAATTCTATATCTACCCCTATCAAAGCGGGAATATCCATGGTACGTGCTAATATTGCTGTATGTGAATTGATCGAGCCATGCTGTGTCACAAAGCCAAGAATCATATTTTTATCTAATTGAACCGTTTCACTTGGAACCAGGTCATCAGCTAATAATATGACTGGTTTGTCTGCATTAATTTTATTCTCTTCCTGTCCGCTTAGTACTGAAATCAATCTTTTTGAAACATCCAAAATATCGGTTGCGCGTTCTCTAAAATAATCATTCTCCATTGCTAAAAATATACTACTAAGATTCGTTGCCGTCACTTCTACTGCATATTCCGCATTCCATCTCTCGTCACGAAGAATTCGAATGACTGAATTGCAATATTCAGGATCATTCACCATCATTTGGTGAACCTCAAATATCATTGCACTTTCTTCTCCCGCTTTTGCACTTGCTTTTTGATATAACTCTTTCAGCTTGTCGATAGTTGTTTCTTTCGCTTCATTAAATCTCTGAATTTCATCTTCCACACAATTAATTTTGTATCGTTCTATACTCTTCTCTGTTCTTTTATAAACCAGAACAGAACCAATTGCGATGCCTGTATTCGCAACTACTCCAGGATATATTATCATGTTTACCTCCTATCTATTTCTGTATGGTACTTCACCTATTAGGGATAACAAAAAGGTGTTGCAAAAGTACTTAAACCGTATTTTGCCCCACCTTTTTGTCATCTGTATGTCAATTATAACATTGACGTTTTTCATTTCCCATACTTTATGTGTAAATTATTTTAATAACTTCTTCATTTCATCTGCAACAAACTGTACCTTCGTACCAATAATTACCTGTATACTAGTTTTGCTAGGGCGGATGATTCCGGCTACTCCAGCTGACTTAATTAATTTTTCATTTACTACGGTATAGTCTTTAATCTCAAGACGAAGTCTGGTAATACAGTTATCACAAACAACAACGTTCGCTTTTCCGCCAAGTCCTTCTAATATTGAGGCTGCAACCTTTGCAAAATCAATGTTTGATAAAGTTGCTACCTTATCTGCATCCTTGTCATCATCGTCTTCTCTACCAGGAGTTTTTAAGTTGAACTTTGTAATGATAAAACGGAATACAAAGTAATAAATCACACCTACTACAAGACCTACAGGGATTAATAGCCAAGGATTTTGAGCCATCGGAGCCTTAAAGCTTAATATATAGTCAATTAAACCGGCACTGAAGTTAAAACCTGCTCTTGCAGGCAATAATGCTACTACAAATACGGAGATACCTGTTAAGATAGCATGTACTAAGTATAAGCCTGGAGCAAGGAACATAAAGGAGAATTCCAAAGGCTCTGTAACACCAGTTAAGAAGGAACAAAGTGCTGCTGCCATTAATAAGCTGGCCGCAATTTTTTTCTTCTTTGTCTTAGCTGTATGATACATTGCTAAAGCACCAGCCGGTAAGCCAAACATCATTACTGGGAAAAATCCAGCCATGTACATCCCTGTTTCACCCATAACACCTTTACCGGACCAGAAATTCCCCAAGTCATTGATACCGGCTAAGTCAAACCAAAATACGTTATTTAAAGCATGATGAAGACCGGTAGGAATTAATAAACGGTTGAAGAAACCATAAATTCCGGCACCAACTGCACCTGTGGATACAATTGATTTACCAAATGATACAAGTGCTCCATAAAGAAGTGGCCATACAAAGAATAATACAACACTTGCTAATATTGTTACACCTGCAGTTACAATTGCAACACATCTCTTACCACTAAAAAATGCCAACGCAGTTGGTAAGTTTGTGTTTTTAAAACGATTGTAGCAAGTTGCTCCGATTAAACCGGCGAGGATACCGATAAAGGCATTTTCTATTTTACCAAATGCCATATTAGCCTCAGCGCCGGTAAACATTGCAACCGCACTACTGGATAATAAGGTTGTAAATACCAACCAGGATACAAGTCCTGCAAGTGCTGCAGTACCATCGTTGTCATCTGACATACCAACCGCTACACCAATTGCAAAAAGCAGAGCCAAGTGATTTAATATTGCTCCACCAGCAGTAATTAAGAAAGCCGCGATTACATTATGCGCACCCCAACCAGTAGGATCGATCCAATAGCCGATACCCATTAAAATACCTGCTACCGGTAAAGTCGCAACCGGAAGCATTAAAGATTTGCCTAACCTTTGAAAAAATTTCATCATAATAATTACCTTCCTCCTATTTATTTAATCCTTTTATAGATTCTCCGTTAAAAAAGCTTGAATTGCTTCGGACGCTTCTAATTCATCCGTTCCTTCACAGGTAAGCGTAATTTCATCGCCTTTTTTAGCTCCGATGGTCATTACTCCAATAATGCTTTTCGCATCATTTTTTATATTGCCTTTTTGGATCGTAATCTGAGAGCTAAATTTTCCGGTTGTTTTTACTAACAAACCTGCCGGTCTTGCATGAATGCCTAGTTCATCCACAATTACATATTTTAATTCCTGCATCGTTTTTCCCCCCTCCATCGGTTATCATTGTTTGTTTAATTTTTTATGGTAATGAGTTTATCTAATGCTCTGACTGAGTTACCAATATGCGGAACCACCTCAGAGTATTTCGCTGTGTTACAAACAATCACCGGAGTAATCAAGTCATATCCTTTTGACTGAATTCCTTCTATATCAAATTCCAATAAAAGATCACCAGCTTTCACCATATCCCCCACACTCACATGAGCTTTATAATGCTCTCCTTTCAGATTTACCGTATCCAATCCTACATGGATTAATAATTCTACACCATCTTCAGATATAATAGAGATTGCATGTTTTGTATTAAATAATACTGCAATGGTTCCGTTAACCGGCGCCACCACTCTACCGTTCTCTGGCTTAATCGCTATTCCGTCTCCAAGTATCTTCTGCTGAAAAATCGGATCATTAACCTCCTCCAAGGAACAGGTTACTCCTTCTATTGGTGAGAGAATTTCTATCTTGTTTTTATCACCAAAACCTAATTTCTCCATAAATTTAAAAGCCATAATTTTTACCTCCCTTTATTTTCTACCGCTAACCTTCATTCGACGTAGGTTGATTGCCAACATCGCCAGTTCTTCCGGAGTTATATCTTCTTGAAAATATTCTCCAAGATAATTTCCTACCTGATTCCCTACTTTATGTTCCACTTGATACAAATTGTTGACCATCTCCCCAAATTCAGGATCGAGGTCATTTTCCTGATCTTTCTTGATAATTCGTTGAACTAAAAATTTGAGATAAGTCACAAACCGTTCATATTGAATTGTTTCTTCCTTCAATTTAAAGTCAAAGCCCTTCTCGATAATGGATAACACGTTCGGTAAAACCACTTTGGTTATGTTCATTGTTTTACTTAATTCCGTATTGTACTCTGCATTCACAATATGAAGCGCAATGGACGCTGCCTCATCAACTGGAAGCTTTATTCCAATTTTCTTTTCAATAAGCGCTACCGAATATTCACCGATTAGATATTCTTGTTTATACAAATGCTGCACATCCCATAGTAGGGGATTTTCAAATAACATCCCTTGTCGAAAGCGTTCAATTGCAAAGCTGATATGATCCGTCAAAGTAATATATATATTTGGATTCAACATACAATCTAACACTTTATCTGCGTAGGTTATGATGTCATTAGATACCTGAATATTCTCCAATGGGAGTGTCTCAATCAAATGCTTAAATTTATCAACAGCGGACTGACTGTCCAAACGAAAAACCTTCTCCATGAGTTCTTGTTTAATCTCTTGGCCAGCTTTTGCCTGAAACCCAATACCCTTACCCATCACAACAACTTCCTTGCCATTGGGGTCAATCGCACTGACTACATTGTTGTTTATGATACGTTCTATCCGCATTTTCATCACCTCCCAAACGCAAAAAAAGACCAAACTTATGAAATAGTATTATTCCATAAAATTTGGTCTTGCCTGCTTTACCAGTAACAATCCGGTGTTTTAAATTAAATTTATAGTATCAAATATAACTATAAAAGTCAATATGTTATTTTAATCCAGTATACGCATTTCACATGTTACGCTCAACATAACTGGATATCTTATACACATTTAACAATCAAAACCACAATATAACAGATAATTCATTACGAATAATTACGATTGCGCAGCAATTAATCTATTTTATTTCAGTTTTGCCATCCATAAACAAAAATATGTATTACTGTCTTACTAGGGTTTTATTGACTGTTTTACTTACTATTATACTTAATGTTTTACTTAATGTTTTACTTAATGTTTTACTTACTGCTTTACTTAATACAATATTACTCTCTGCATAAAGTATTGGAAGTATTTGCGTTTGGAACTATTATCCTACAATAAAAAATCCGACTGCAGCAATAAGATAAACTGACATTAATTTAAGTCCTTCCATCCAGTTTGTCTTACCTGCTTTTACTATCTGATTCGCTATAAAAACACTTGCCCCAAACAAGAATAATTCTACTGGCTTAAATATAATGCTCATCGGACTGAAGAACAAACTAAAAAGAACAGAAATCGGTATCGCAAATAAAGCAATTTGAAGACTAGAACCAACAGCAATTTCAATTGAAATATCCAATTTATTCTTTATTGCCATAATAACAGCTGTTGAATGTTCTGCAGCATTACCTACGATTGGAATTAATATAACACCAATAAACATCTCAGATATTCCAGCCGACTTCGTCATAGGCTCAATGCTCTTAACTAATAACTCAGATTCAATAGCAATAAAAATTGTTGCTACTGCCAAAATTGTAATACTGACCGGAAGACTCCACTTTGCTTCAATATCCTTCGCATGATCTACACCATAAAGATCTTTATGTGTCTTAAAGGAATAAATCATACCGATAACATATATCACTAACAAGATCGCGCTGACGATAACGCTAAAACTTTCATGTTTTGTGGTAATCATGCTCGCCGGTTCATTCCAAGTAAAAATAGCAGGAAGCGACAAACCAACCACTGCAAACAATAACATGGTTGCTGTAAATGCACCCTGCTGCGTATCATATTTTAACTCTTTATGCTTAAGACCCCCAACAAAGATACTACATCCTAGCACTAACAATATATTGCCAAGAACTGATCCTGCCAAAGATGCCTTTACCACATCAAATAGTCCTTCTTTTATTGCAAAAAAACTAATGATTAATTCGGTTGCATTGCCAAAGGTAGCATTTAAGAATCCTCCAACTTTTGGGCCTGTAAATACTGCAATTTCTTCCGTCGCAGCTCCTAGATATCCTGCCAATGGAACAATTGCAACACAGGCTAGAATAAACATCGCAGTTGAGTTCCATTTCATAATGTATCCTATAATGGAAAACGGAATACTTATTAACAAAATTTTTAAATACTTCATATAGTTAGTCTCCTTGAGATTATGTATTATTATGTAATTAAAATTACTTCTGTTATTATATCTATATATTTTTTAAATTTCAACAAATTTCTTAAGTTGCTTTATTTATAATCTCTAAAATGGATATGGATAAATTTAAATAAGTTCAATTTATAAAAGCTATAAAAAAGTTATCTACCATCTATCTTATAAATTCCATGCATAGGTAATGATGTCTTGGAAACCTATATGTGTTCAAGTGGAAGATTTTCAATAAAATGCTTGAACTTATCAATGGCTGACCGGTTCTCAAGGCGAAATATCACCTCCAATAGTAAAAAAAGACCAACCCTATGAAATATTATTACATAGAATTTGGTCTTGCCTGCCCTACCAGTAACTATCCGTTTTTTAAATTGATTTTATGGTATCAAAAAACCATTAAAATCAACATGTTTTTTAACCATTATACACATTAAACCTGATTCATCCAATAATACCACCGGTGATTTTATACACATTTATTAATCGAACCTCAATATTACATCCAATTCACTGCTAAAAATACAATCTTGCATCAATTATCCTACTTTATCTCAGTTATTCCGTTCATTATACATAATATACCTAAAGCTTGTACAAGTATTTTATACTAATTGTAATGTCATAGTTTGCGTATCGTAGTATCGTTATTATATAGAAGAATTCACTTCGGCTTTGTTCTTCACTATCATGGCCTAAAATAATAAAAACAGGGGATATTCCTAAGAATACCAAAGGCTATCACCAATGCCAATATCGCATAAGAAATATATTGATGTCTTTTTTTATACTTATATCCTTTACCCTTCATAATATAAATCATATGCCTAATGTAAACAAAGACACCATAGGGCAGAAGTATAAAAGCCAAAACATTATTATGAAAAGCCTTTAAAAAGTCAAATTGAGATAACTCAAAAAACATTCTAGAAATTCCACAACCCGGACAATATAACCCTGTCACCGTATGAAATACACACGGAATACCAATATGTGTTAATCGGTACCATATGATATATATGATACCGATTAACACTATAACGATATGTAATTTAATGATCTTCTTACTATTATGCCAATTTGTTGATTTCATGTTGAATAAGTGCATAAGCGATAATACCACCAAAGATATATAATAACAAATACAAAATTCCTCCATTGCCGGATGCTAAACCGCGATTTTGTTTTGCTTTGTCAATCTTTTCTCCGCATCGATACGCCCAATACAATCCATAAATACCACATGTTATAACAGTTAACAAAAAGACTACTATACCACTTGTGTCCTCTACACCTGCTACTGTGTTAATATCATTTGCCAATGATACATACCATATAATACCAAATATCCCACATGTTACAAATGTTAAAACAATATATAACGCTATACTTCTCTGTTGTACCATACTTAATTCTCCTTCGCAATTTACTTTTTCCCTATAATTATACATTAATTACCTTAATTATGCAACAAATATATCTAAGTCAAATTAAATAAGAGTAATTTTCAAAAAGCTATAAAAAAGTTATCTACCATCTATCTTATAAATTCCATCCCTTATTGACATAATAATTAAATCAGAAATTTTTGATTTAATAACATGACGATAAGGAGTATATCTATGAAAACAGAACATGTAACAAATAAAGGTACCCAAACCACTCGTATTCCCAATAAATTAGCAAATGAAAAATCACCCTACCTCTTACAACATCAATATAACCCAGTTAATTGGTATCCTTGGAGTAATGAAGCCTTTGAAAAAGCAAAAAAAGAGAATAAGCCAATTCTCCTATCCATCGGTTATTCCACTTGTCATTGGTGCCATGTCATGGCACATGAATGCTTTGAAGATCAGGAAATTGCTGAGCTTTTAAACAATGATTTTATTAGTATTAAAGTCGATAAGGAAGAAAGACCGGATATTGACACTGTATATATGACAATCTGTCAGGTTACGACCGGCCATGGAGGATGGCCGTTAACCATATTGATGACACCAAATCAAAAACCTTTCTTTGCAGCCACCTATTTGCCAAAAAATTCTCGTAATGGAGTTCTTGGGCTAATGGATTTATTGTCTCAGGTATCGATCCAGTGGATGGAGGATCCTGAGGACATGATTGCAACCGGCAATAAGCTTGCAGATATCATGAAGCATGAATTTGAAGCATCATCAGACAGTGCAGAGGTTACGAAAGACTTTATCAATCTGGCGATTACTCAGTTTAATCAAAAGTTTGATCACGATTATGGCGGTTTTGGTAATGAGCCAAAGTTTCCTACTCCACACAATCTTATGTTTTTACTGCGCCATGCCAAATTAGAGGGCGATGCCACCTCATTATTCAAGGTAGAAAACACTCTAAAACACATGTACCGTGGCGGTATCTACGATCACATTGGTTATGGTTTCTCCAGGTACTCCACTGATGCCAAATGGTTAGTTCCTCATTTTGAAAAGATGCTTTATGATAATGCTTTGCTTGCAATTACCTATACGGAAGCATATCAATACACGAAGGATCCCGTTTATCAAACTGTTGCGGAACAAATACTTGAGTATATCAAAAGAGAAATGACCGATGCCGAGGGCGGTTTCTATTGCGCTCAGGATGCCGACAGTGAAGGGGTTGAGGGCAAATACTATACATTTACTCCGGACGAAATTTGCTCCATACTTGGCAACGATGATGGCTCCTTCTTCTGTGAATATTTTGATATCACAAAGGATGGTAACTTTGAACACGGTCAATCTATTGCTAACCTCATAAAATCGCATGAACTCAAATCAGAAAACGAACGAGTTGTACGTCTTTGCAACAAAGTTTACTCCTACCGTTTAGACCGAGCCAAACTTCACAAGGATGACAAGACTCTTACCTCGTGGAATTCATTAATGATTTATGCCTACGCGACTGCAGCCAAGGTATTTCAAAATAAGGAATATGCAGATATTGCAAAACGTGCAGCAGAGTTTGTAAATACCAGACTCACCGATCCAAATGGATTACTTTATGTAAGCTATCGCGATGGAAAACCAGCTCATTTTGGATTAATCGATGATTACGCTTTTTATGCTATGTCATTGTTATCCCTTTATGAGGCTACCTTTGATATAGATTATGTAAAAAAGGCCTCTTTCCTTGCTGATAAAATGATTGAACTTTTTTGGGACAATCGTTACGGCGGCTTCTTTTTAAATGCCGATGATGCCGAGCAGTTAATTTATCGTCCAAAAGAGGTTTATGATGGTGCTATCCCTTCCGGTAACTCTGTGGCAGGCTACGTATTACAACGCCTTGCTAATATTACCGCAAATCAGCATTTTATAGATTATGCTAACAAACAGTTGCGCTTTCTCGCCGGTCAGGTGAAGGATTATCCAGCAGGTCACAGTTTTGCCCTGATAGCATTTTTTCAAGCTCTCTATCCTACCAAAGAAATCGTGTGTGTTGTAAGTGAAAATGAGGATTACAAAGAATTATCTGATTACCTATCAGCTAACTTTGAACCCAATACCGTTGTACTTCTTAAATCAGACAAAAATTGCAATGAAATAAAAGATGTTGCCGATTTTGTTGAAGATTATCGGATAATTAACGAAAAGACCACTTACTATGTATGTGAAAATCATAATTGCACTGCGCCAACTAATGAATTAGTTTGCCATTAATCTTCCTTATAGATGACTTAACATGTATACAGATTAAGTATTTATATTGATTTAGTTTTATATGAATATTTGTATTTGATGTTTGTTTTGATTTTTATATTTGATTTTTTGTGTTTAATATTTGTATTCTAATATTTGTATTTTTAATATTTATATTACTTGACATCTATATCAGTCTGATATATGATTTTTATATCAGCCTGATATATTTATTTTATTACTATAATATATTTCAAACGGTACTTTGAGGAGGTTTATATGGCAACGAAAAACAAAACCAGGTATGCAATCTTAGGGGTACTTAATCTAAAGCCTTGCTCCGGGTATGATATTAAAAAATTCTGTGATAAAACCATTTCACATTTTTGGAATGAAAATTTCGGACACATCTATCCTGTATTAAAACAGCTATTAGAAGAGGAATTAATTGCTCCGCATGGTCAAGGAATAGAAGAAAGACGTAAAACTTATAGCATAACCGAGAAAGGGAAACAGGAATTTGCCCAGTGGCTTCTCCAACCACCCGAGCTTCAACCACCACGTTCAGAATTATTGCTAAAGCTATCCTTTGGAAACCATATGCCGAAAGAACATGCTCTTTTGATCGTCGAAGAAGTAAGGTTACGTAATACGAATAATCTTACACAATATCAAGTCATGGAACAAGCATATTGCTCCGATGTAAACGCTAAGGCGGATCCTGCCTTCCCGTATTGGTTATCCTCTTTACGCCTTGGTATTATTAATGCGGAAGCAACTCTTCGTTGGTGCGAGGAAACTCTTATACTATTGAAGGGCATTTAATATGATAGATTTTTAGAATAAAGATTATTTAGATCAAAGAATATTTAAGATAAATAATAATCAGATTGAAAGATATTAATAATTAAACTGATTAGCAATGAAGAAAAAAGATATAAGAGAAAAAGATATATCTATAATCTATATATGATAAATTCACTTTTATCTGCGTGTTGACGCAGCGGGGAGGTATGTATGTCAAATGTTTTATTTATCAATGGTAACCTTCATGGACATATTAATCCAACGCTTCCAATTGTGAAAGCTCTTGTTGAAAGCGGAGAAGACGTGTACTATTTTGCGACCAAAGAATTTCAGGCAAAGCTTGAAGCTCATGGCGCCATCTTTATGGACTTAGGCGAAGAATTCGAACAGTTCATACTCACCTTTCGTCCACATGGTGCTCATCCATTTTATACGCTTATGGAATATATGCTTGCCTTTGACCGTGTAACAGTCCCTCTCATATTAGATAAAATAATTAATTTACAATTTGATTATCTTATTCACGATGTGATGTTTGGCGGTGGCAATATCATCGCCCGTACCTTGAATATTCCTGCCATCTCCTCTTGCTCCTCTTTTGTAATGGAAAACCTTCCTCTACCAACTTCTATGCTAGAGCCCGGGTATCATCCTCAATTGGATTTTTTGTATCATGAGCTGGAAGAAGTTAAGAAGGAATGGAATGTATCCTCACTTACCTTAACAGATATCTTCTTTAAAGGTGAACCATTAAATCTGGTCTATACCTCTCGACTATTTCAACCTCAAGGGGAAGCCTTTCCTCAATCATTTCATTTTATTGGCCCTGCTATTATTGATCGCAACGAGACGCTTGATTTTACATTAAGTAAATCACCCGAGAAGAAAATAATATACATATCTATGGGCACCATAAACAATAACTGCATCGAATTATATCAATATTTTATAGAGGCTTTCAAAGATTGTAACTATCAAGTAGTAATGTCAATTGGCAGTAAAACCGATCCCTTTATGCTTGGAATAATTCCGGATAACTTTATTGTCAGAAATCACGTTCCTCAACTTGAAGTTCTAAAGCAAGCTGATCTCTTTATTAGTCATGGTGGCCTTAATAGTGTCAGCGAAGCCTTATATTATGGGGTTCCGGTCATTGCAATTCCAATGGCTAATGACCAGCCCGCTGTTGCAAAACGATTATCCGAGCTAGGTGCGGGATTACAGCTTAGGGTGGAAGCTATCACCCCCTCCTTGCTTCAAATAACCGCAAATACAATCTTATCAGACAATAGTTATTCACATCATTGCGAGCAAATTAGAGAGAGCTTTCATCATTCAGGCGGTTACAATAAGGGTGTAAGTGATATTTTTGAATATGTCAAAACGAAAAGATGATTGGATGTTTATAGAATCAAAAACTATAACATCAAAATTATAGTCGTTCTAATGCTAAGGTGTATACTTTGCAACACACTTTATCAGGTAATATAGACAAATAAAAAGAGGAGCACTTTGTAGTCATTTGACATGCTCCTCTTTTACTAATCAATATTTGGCAACGATATTCCTAATTAATATTCAATGTCTTAATATAATTAGCTGCTTTTTTCACCATATCTTGCATGGACTTTTTTACTTTATTCGTTCCATGCGTTCTACTATTCTTAAAATGTAAATCCATAACACCATTAGCGCCATTATTCTTAATTGTGTCAAGATTAAATCCTCTTCCATAACCCTCGCTACGCTTATTGAGTATTACATTCGCCGGCTTACTGTCCACTCCAGCATGAGGCATCGCTGCCATGGATGCAGCCAGTGTACAATTCTCAAATTTAACGATAACTGCTCGTGTTTTCCAGCTGAAACCACCCCATATCTCCTTAATAACCTTTGTGTCCTTCTTTGTAAGAGGTTCTATATCCGCATGGTTTGTTCCATAGGTTCGTTTCACTTGAAAGGTTTTCCCTGTATCGACATCGGTTATCTCCGCAATCATACCTCTTTTTAGTATATTCCTTACTTGCTTAAACCAATCCAGATCGCCTAGCAGTTTGTTCGCATTATCCACTTTGGAGGACATTGTCTTAACTCTCACTTTTGTTTTCTCACTTTTTTCACTCTTGGCTAGCTTAAGAATACTTCTTGTCGCTTTTTCCACAATTCCATTTACACGAATGCCATTTGCTTTTTGAAAGCGCTTAACTGCCGCTTCTGTTATACTACCGTAGTAGCCTGTCACCTTAGAATATTTATAATAACCTAAATCACGTAAGGTGGTTTGTACTTCTTTCACTTCATTTCCATGTGCACCGCGCTTTATTATAGTTGCTGCATAGGCATTTACTGGTGTTAATGCCATTAGTAAGGCCATGCAAACAGCTAACATTCGAATTAAAATTTTACTCTTCATTATTACTCTCCTTGGTCAAATTACTATTACTATAAAATTATTATATTACATATATATTACAATGTCAAATATAAATTTAATAATTCTGTAACAATTAATTAATCTATGTGTAATGTTTAGATATTATTGGTATATACTAATTAATTGGTATACGTTTTATAATTATAATTTACCTGTTACTTCTAACTTATTAACAGACCTTATCTTGCCACCCTATAAACATTCTCATTCATCTAAAAAATAATAAGCCTATACTTTTTACTTAAAATAAATCTAAAATTTTCATCCACATGCAAGTCTATTATCCGAATAGTAAATTGACACCATACACATCCTATGGTAAAATACAATTATAGTAAATTATATTTAGTTTTGAAAGGATGGTTTTGATGTCGGTATTAACTGTAATAGAGGTTTGTGCTAACTAGCACATAATTGAATAGGTTGAGGTACACTTCGTGTATCATTTTTTATTGTACCCAACTTTCTACCTTTACAGCAAATACTCAGAACTGTCTTATTATATATGTGAATTTGAGTTTTCATCTCACCTTCCTGAACATAAGGCGTAATAGGTATATCCTGTTACGCCTTTTATAATTGAAACAGTATCTATGCCCATGGAAGTATTCTGCCTTAATGTAATGGTAGTAGCTACGTGGGCATTTTAATATTATTGGAGGATGTAATGATGGAAAAATCGATAAAGGCTTTAGAATTTGATAAAATAATACAGATGTTATGTAATAATGCAAGTTCAGAAAATGCAAGATGTAAATTGCGAGACTTAAAACCTTATCTGGATGAGCACGAAGTTAACGCTAGACTAAAGGATACCACCGAGGCGAGAAAGATTCTAGATCATATCGGTTGCCCTCCTCTTGCTTCAATGAAAGATATACCGATGCTATTGGACTTGGCCGAAAAAGGTTCTATGCTTGTTCCCGAACAGCTAACACAAATAGGATTATTTATAAATGCTTGCAAAAGAATGAAAGAATTTCTGAAAAGAGCTGAATCACTAAGTGTTGATATCTCCTCTTATGGTTATTCCTTTTATGACTTATCTGAACTATCCATACAAATCGAACAGTGCATTCGCAATAATAAAGTTGATGATATAGCATCAAAGGATTTGAAGGATATTCGACGTAAAATCAATCAAGTTAATTCTGAAATGAAGAGCAAGTTAGAGAGTCAATTACGAAGTAAGAAAGAATGGTTTAGTGAAAGTTTTGTCTCAATGCGTAATGGCCATTTTGTATTACCGGTTAAAAAAGAGTGCAAAAACATGGTAAGTGGTTCTGTATTAGATATTTCATCTAGCGGAGCAACGTATTTTATTGAACCTACTGTAGCCAGTAAGTTAAGAAATGAATTATCAATACTTGAAATTGAAGAAAGCAATGAAGAGCGGCGCATTTTATATGTTTTATCTTCATTAATTAGTGAGAGCTCTCATAATATCCGGTTAAATATTGAAGGTATGGAAACACTGGATTTTATCTTCGCCAAAGGAAAACTGAGCGTGGATATGAAAGCCATACCACCAATTATTAATACACAACGGAAAATTCATATAACAAACGGTAGACATCCACTTATTAATGCTTCTGAATGCATTCCTTTGAATTTTGCAATCGGGGAAGGTGTTCGGGGAATCATAATTACCGGCCCCAATACCGGTGGGAAGACAGTCTCTCTAAAAACCGTAGGGTTATTAGAATTGATGGCACAAAGCGGTCTTCATGTCCCATGTGAAGAGGCCACTCTTTGTCTAAACAATACGGTTCTTTGTGATATTGGAGATGGCCAAAGTATTACGGAGAACTTATCCACATTCTCTTCCCATATTACAAGTATTATTCACATTATGGGTAATTCCGATAAGGATAGTTTGATTTTATTGGATGAACTGGGTTCGGGTACTGATCCTGCAGAAGGTATGGGAATTGCAATTTCCATCCTTGAGGAATTAAGAGAGAAGGGTTGTCTATGTGTCGTAACAACTCATTACCCAGAGATTAAAGAATATGCGAATCAAACAGAAGGTTTTGTCAATGCCAGAATGGCATTTGACAGAGAAAGCCTTAAACCGCTCTATCAATTAGAAATAGGGGAAGCCGGAGAAAGTTGTGCCTTATACATTGCGAAACGTCTAGGCTTACCGCAGCATATGTTAAAAAGAGCCTATGAAGAAGCCTATTTAAAGCACAACAAAATACACGGTTCTATTCCCGGTAATGACTTCTTGTATGAGGAAGGCAATACTGCCCCTAATAATATAGTGGTACCAACTCTCACTCCAAGAATTAAGAAAGCGCTCCCAACAAAGTCAATTTCCACGCGTAGCCAACGGTTTCAAGTTGGTGACAGTGTTGTTGTGTATCCTCAAAAGAAAATTGGTATTGTATTTCGCTCCTCCAATGAAAAGGGGGAAGTAGGGGTACAGATTCAAAAGGAAAAGTTCCTCATTAATCACAAAAGATTACAGTTAAAAGTCTCCGCCTCAGAAATGTATCCTGAGGATTATGATTTTTCAATTATTTTTGATTCCGTCGCCAACCGTAAAACCAGACACAAGATGGAAAAGGGGTATCAAGCAGATTTAGAGATTGTCTATGACCCTGAGCAAATTAGATAACCATTAACTTGGTCATTACAAAAAATAAAGCTACATCTGGGAAGGATAGAAGCAAGTTGAACGAAAACAACCCTAAGACACAAAAGTCGTTCAACTATTGCAGGATTAACTCTATATCCTTCCTATGATGTAGCTTTATCTTTGATTCTAATTCTACTTACTTAACCCACTGAATCAGTATATCGTACATGTCCTTATGCTCTTTCTTTAGGCTAGTGGGCCTAAAATCTGTCGTTACGAAACAATGCTCCGATGTTCCAGTTACCCTTACTTTTTTACTAATAGCATCTAAAACGGTATATTCAAGTTTCATTTTTATTCCATTAAAGAAAATAAGATTTGCAATTACTAAAACTTTCTCATTAAAACGTACTGCGGATTTGTATTCACAGGTGATTCCTAGCACCGGAGAATATATTCCTGCTGCCTCAATCGTATCATATCCCAGTCCAATTTGTTCAAGATAGTCTACTCTTGCTTCTTCGAACCACCGAATATAATTGGAATGATGAACGACCGCCATTTGATCCGTTTCGTAGTACTTAGCTGTACGTTCTAAGGGATGAACCTCCATTTGCGTGTTAGTATGACTAGAATAATCCATGTATATTTACAACCCTTTCTACAATTTAGTTAATCTTAAATTCATTTACCGTACTCTCAAGCTTTTTCATCAATTGTTTAACATGAACAAGGTCATTTCTGATTCCTTGCATGATAGCATATTGTTCTTCGGTTTGGGCAGAAGTCTGTTGTGTACCAGCATTTAATTCCTGTGCAATCTGTGATAAAGTAATCGTCTTATTTAGCACATACTTACTATCATCTTCAATATGTATCATTGCATCTGCAACCTCAGTAATATGTGAGTTTATCATTTGATTTGAGGCAGAGAGCCTCATCAGGTAATGTTCTACCTCAGACATAACTTTCACACTATCCCTCGCCTGCATTACACCATTGCCAATCGCTTCTGAAGATTGATCGATTTCCTTTTGTAATTCTACAATTAACTCATTAATTTTCTTATTCGCAGTATTCGACTGAGTTGCCAAATTCTTAATTTCACCAGCTACTATTGCAAATCCCTTGCCATGTTCTCCTGCTGAAGCGGCTTCAATAGAAGCATTAAGAGCAAGTAGATTCGTTTGTCTTGAAATAGCATTAACAATATTACTGAAATTTAACATCTCCTTGAATTTGGTCTCTAATTTTTGCATAACAGATGCTGTATTATCAACCGTATCATTTACCAAGTTAATTTGTTTTACAGAGTTCTCAACTTTTTCATATGCATCCTGCATATCCCTTAGACATTGATTTGAATCACCCGATACCGCTTCGATATTCGTTGTAATTGCTTCAATCTTCGTTATTACTCGCTGCATAGATTTTTCCACTTCATCTACACTATCCGACTGTGCAGCTGCACCCTGTGCGATATCAGCAACAATCTTAGTAATCTCCTCTGTTGCATTATTAGAAGTATCTACACTATCATTCAAGGAATCCACTTCATTAACTATTATATCGGTATTACTACGTATATTTTGAATCATCGATGACATATTTTTGACCATTGACTGAAATGCATTAGATAAATCACCGACTTCATCACTTCGATTCATTGCAATCTGCACAGTAAGATCGCCGTTCTTTACAACCTGTATACTCTTTTGCAGTTTTTTGAGAGCATTAATAATCATAAATGATACACCAATGGCCATTATAATGCTGATCACAGCAATAAGTAAAACCATAATCATCATATCATTCTTTGCTTTAGATAATTGTTTTACCATATAATCAGCACTAAAATCAGCTCCCAGTAAGCCAACATTTTCTCCTGCACTGTTTTTAATTGGGATATAGCCTGATAATAACCATCCCCACTCTTCTGTTTTACTTAATTCAAAGTTTTCCACGCCTTCAAAGCATTCATTCATCTTTTTACTAATTTCATTATCCACTTCCCCGAGTGGTGAAATATCTTCTGTACCTAATTCAGAACCATCCACGACATAAATGTAACTTCCATCTTCCTGTTTTCTCATGGTATATAAATATTTCAAACCCATTGTGTTTTTTACATTATTCAACTTCTGCTGCAATTCAACAAAATATTCCGTTTTCATATCCTCAGCAGTTTTCAATTCATCAAATTTATCTACATCTATGATAGAATCAACTGATCGAACAATATCCAGTGCCATTTGCCCCATGGTATTTTCTATTGTCCTTTCCGCTGTTTGATAAGCAAAATATTGGATTGTTAATGAAGAAAGCAATACTAATCCTGAACATAATAATAAAATTTTAACCAACAATGAATTTAAAAACTTTTTCATTCTGTTATCCCCCTCGATAAGAAAAAATCGTCCAAATATTTTCCCTGTTTTATTTATTCTTGTTTATATTATATCTCATGAATTGACATAATTCTACTTGTAGTTTGTTTAATTTTTTACAATGATTAAAAATATTGTTTAAAACTTATTTAATCTAGTAATAATGAAACGGATATAAACTTTATAATTGAAAATACTAATAAAGTAAATACTCATGTGAAAATAGAACATTTTACATGATAAAGTTTTGTTGGCGCTCATCAATATGCAGTGTTTGGGCAGAATGGAGGTATTGGATGATTAGTAACGTACAGTTAACTACAAAGGAGAGGTTTCTATTAGAGGATGCAAAAACTCATGAGGAAAATTGCATTAAGAAATATGAAAACTATGAAAACTTAGCTTGCGATGCACAATTAAAGGCAGTGTTTCGTGCGAATGCTCAAAAGGAACGGGAGCATCTACAAACAGTAAATCAATTACTGAGTGGACAAGTTCCTTCCATGAATCAAAGTGGTGGTCAAAGCAGTGGTCAGAGCGGCCAAGGTGGTCAGACCGGGCAAAGCGGACAAAGCAGCCCACAATCCAGTGGAACAGGTATGTCTCAACAGTCCACAATCAATATGCAAAGCAGTGGCAATTCACCTTTTAAAGCTTCTGACAAAGAGCTTTGTACAGATATGTTAATGACAGAAAAATATGTATCCGGTGCTTATGATACAACCATCTTTGAATTTAAAGATACCCAGGTACGTGATGTATTAAATCATATTCAAAAAGAAGAACAAAAGCATGGTGAAGCGATTTTTGCTTATATGCAAAGCAAAGGAATGTACAGTGTAAGCTAACTATGCTGATATTTGAACTTAAATATATGAGAATTTAAATTACGAGAAAACCCCTTATTTAATTTTATGATTACAAGCAAAAACAATCCCTTTCTATTTTTAACTATTAGAAAGGGATTGTTTTTAATGTTATATAATAAGTTGGCATATTTTAATCTGCTATCCTACTTATTTTTATATTGATTTTCTTGTCTTTTTATTTTTCAATAACTAGCACTTACATACAGAATTTTAATTTAATTCTTCATTGTATCTCCCAATACATAGAGTAATAACTCTATCTCTAATTTACTCTAAAGTAACTGCAACATCCTTCTCCTGGCTAATGGCATTCATTTCTTCCACTCCAAACATCTCCGGCTTCATGGAACAATATAATTCCATATATTGCTTCGCTGAATTTTGCCAACTATAATCACAAGACATTGCTGCCTTAATTAGTTTATTACGTACGGTTTTACGCTTATAAATTGTTAATGCTCTTTTGATGGTATGCAACATATCATGCGCATTATAATTGGTAAAAGTAAACCCATTGCCTCTGCCAGTCAATTCGTTATAGGAAGAAACAGTATCTTTTAATCCTCCTGTTTCTCTGACAATTGGTAATGTTCCATATCGTAAGCTAATTAACTGCCCGAGTCCACAAGGTTCAAACAAAGACGGCATTAAAAAAAAGTCCGAACCTGCATAGATCTTATGGGCGAGATTATTATCAAACTTGATATTGGCTGATAATTTATTTGCATATCTTCGTTGTGCCCATTGAAATAAATTCTCATATTTATCATCCCCAACACCCAGTACAACAAGTTGAAGCTCTTCCTCAAGAAGCTCCTCTAATACACAGGCGATTAAGTCTAAACCCTTCTGATCAACCAACCTAGAGATAATTCCTATCATTGGTAGATCCTCTTTCACAGTTAATCCTAGATCCTTCTGGAGTGCCGCTTTATTAACTGCCTTCCCTGCAAGATTAGATTTTGAATAGGTTTGATAAATCACCTTATCCTTTTTGGGATTATATTCTACATAGTCAATTCCATTGATTATACCATGCAAATCCTTTCCTCTTGCATTTAAAAGTCCATTCAAATCCTCTCCATAGTAGGAAGTTTTAATTTCGTTGGCATAAGTGTTACTTACTGTTATTATTACCTTAGAATATACCAGACCACCCTTCATGAAGCTTGCACCCTGATAGAATTCCAATTTGTCCTGAGTAAAATAATAATCCTCCAAACCAAACCAATCTTTGAACTCCTCAATCCCATAAATCCCTTGGTATCTCAAGTTATGTATTGTAAAAGCGGTTACAATACCGCAATACATCTCCTTATATCGATAATGTGCTTCCAGCAATACTGGAACCATACCTGTCTGCCAGTCGTGACAATGAATTACATCAGGTACAAAATCAAGCCGTGGTATTGCCTCCAACACCGCTTTGCAAAAGTATGCAAAGCGCTCACAATCATCCTCATAACCGTATAACCTATCCCTCTTAAAATAAGCCTCATTGTCAACAAAATAATAGATTACTCCATTATATTCACCTTGTTCAATTCCGCAATAGATATGTCGCCACCCTAAGTCCACGTAAAAATAGCATTTATGAGAGATTTGCTCTCGTAACTCCCATGAAATGGTACTGTATTTTGGCATTATTACTCGTACCTCTCCCCCTTGTTTCTTAAGTTCAAAGGGTAATGACCCCACAACATCCGCTAATCCACCAGTTTTAGCAAAGGGTGCCGCTTCTGAGGCAACCATTAATATGTTCAAACTACCACCTCTAATCTTCCTAATTCACAATTCAATAATGTTTATTTAAGATGTATATGTAATATCAATATTGTTCCTATAAATTAAAATGTATATCTATAATTAAGTTTATATAACAGCACTTTTACGAATAACCACCGGATAACTTTCTTGACCGATCAGTTGTTTTCCCCTTCGCACAATCACTTCTTTATCCAGGATAACATTTTCTAAAACTGCCTTTTCTTGAATTTCTGAATTTTGCATAATAATACTGTTCTTAATAACAGTACCTTTCCCTACCTTTACCCCACGAAAAAGCACACAGTTTTCTACCTGACCCTCAATAATGCAACCATCTGCCACCAGAGAGTTTGAGGATAACGCATCATCTCCGTATTTTGCCGGAACAGAATCCTTTACCTTGGTATACACTTTTCCACCATGGTGGAACAATTCATCATAGTGATCCTGAGAAAGCAATTCCATATTATGTTTAAAATAAGACTTAATACTATTGATTTTAGCCAGATAACCCTCATAGGGATAGCCATATATTTTTAATTTATCTTTATTTTTAATAAATACATCTTTATATAAATCATAATGCCCTCGCGCCGCATTTTCCTCAACAAGATATTCGAATAATTGCTTATCTATAATATACATCTCCATAAAAACCTTGTCTGATACCGGATTGGATGCTTTGACGGCAATATCCCATACTCTGTTTTGCTCGTCCACCTGTAACACAGTATGTCTCGATAACTCCTCCCTTGTTGCGTTCCCTTCCTGCTTATATATCATTGTAATATCCGCTTTGTTATCCCTGTGAAAATCAATTGCCTCTTTGTAATTAACGCTACAGATCATCGTACTTCCTGATATAATGACACATTTTTGTGGACTTCTGCGAATATATGACATATTGTAATGAAACGCCTCAATCTCTCCCCTGTACCACCCAGTATTATCTGCGCTGACATACGGGGGAAGGATAAATAATCCCCCGCTTTTCCGATCCAAATCCCACTGTTTCCCCGAATCCAAATGATCCATAAGAGAATGATAGTTATTCTGAGTAATTAAACCCACATTTGTGATCCCTGAGTTAATCATATTTGATAATGTAAAATCAATTACACGATATCTACCTCCAAATGGCAAAGCGGCAACAGACCTACGACTTGTAAGTTCCTGCAAGCTAATATAGCTATCACCCGTATATATAATTCCCATGGTATCTCTCATGATATAACCCCCTTTGTCTATATAACTGCTTAATAAATATGAATAATATCTATGTTTCACAACTTCTCAAAAAATTCATAGTAATCTTAGTGTATATAACAGCTTGATAAACACTAAAGCTCTTCGTATAAAGATCCTAGTCTAGATAACTACCATAATTTCTATTATAGTTTTTCTCTATACCACTGCCTGATAAGCTCTAAAGTTATCTTCGTCAATCATACTTCCTTTTTCTAATTTAAATCCAAAAGGAATGGCAAGATTCTCGCCTACTACGGTAATATCACCCTCATTGGATTCTTGCATTTCATCTTCCGTCCTACTTTTATATCCAATCGAGCAATTGTCTCCAATGACGGTATTTTCTGCGATAATTGCATTTTCAATTATGGTATTTTCACCAACTTTTACATTCGGCATTAAGATGGAGTTACGAATTTTACTTCCTCTTCCAACCGTCACCCCAGAGAAGAGAACCGAGTGATACACATCACCATATATAATTCCGCCTTCGGTGATAATGCATCTTCTTACATTCGCTCCGCGTGCAATAAAGTGTGGTGGCTCAACTGGATTTCTGGAATAGATCTTCCACCCCGAGTCGTATAAGTCAAGCTCCGAGGTTTCCTCCAACAAATCCATATTGGCCTCCCATAGACTTTTAATTGTGCCCACATCGCGCCAGTATCCCTTAAACGGATATGCATACATACGCTGCCCATCTCTTAACATCTTCGGTATAATATCCTGACCAAAATCGTTGGTAGAGGTGCTGCTGTTTTGATCTTCTATCAAATAATGCCTAAGTTTTTTCCAATTAAATATGTAAATTCCCATGGATGCTTTATTACTAACCGGATTTTTGGGTTTTTCAACAAACTCATATACTTTATTTTTATCATCTGTATTCATAATTCCAAATCGGCCTGCTTCTTCCCAAGGTACCTCAAGAATTGCAATGGTTCCATCTGCTTTTTTCTCTTCATGAAACACAATCATCTCGCTATAATCCATCTTATAGATTTGATCTCCTGATAAAATTAAAACATATTGAGGATTATATGTATCAATAAACTCAATATTTTGATAAATAGCATTCGCAGTACCGGAATACCATTCCCCAATCGTTTGTTTCATATAGGGTGGAAGTATTGTTACACCACCATTCAATCTATCAAGATCCCAAGGCTGCCCGATTCCAATATACGAATTTAGTTTTAAGGGCTTATATTGGGTTAATACTCCAATTGTATCAATTCCTGAATTCGTACAATTACTAAGAGGGAAATCAATAATTCTGTATTTGCCTCCAAAAGGAACTGCAGGCTTTGCAGTGTTTTTTGTTAAAACACCAAGTCTGCTCCCCTGCCCTCCTGCTAAAAGCATTGCCACACATTTTTTTTCTACCATTCATAATCCTCCTTTATATGATGTCAATTACAGGTCTAAGTCTCATACTCCGCTTTTAAGAAAAGAGCGGTTAAGGGTGGTACTGTCAATGTAATCGATTGTGCAAAACCATGACTTGGTTTTTCCTTCGTTGGAATAGTTACGTCACATAATTCCTTCGTCCCTCCATAACAACTCTCATCTGAACGAAAAATTATTTTATATGCTTTTGCCTGTGGTACACCTAAAAGATAATTTTCTCTACGTATCGGAGTAAAATGAATAATAGCTATTATAAAGTCCTTGGAGCTTCGGCTCTTACGAAGGAAGGAAATCACACTGTTGTCACAGTCATCTGGAATAATCCATTGAAATCCCTCCCATCCGCCATCATCTTCCCATAGGCTCTTGTTATCGATATAAAAATGATTTAATGCTTTTACATAAGCTAACATTTTTTGGTGCATTTCATACCCTAATAGATGCCAGTCTAGACTGTCGTCATATTTCCACTCTATAAATTGCCCATATTCGCCGCCCATAAAAACCAACTTTTTACCGGGATGAGCAAATAAATAAGCATACAGTACTCTTAATCCTGCAAATTTTTCATTGTAACCTCCTGGCATTTTATCAAGTAATGAATGCTTTCCATGCACAACCTCATCATGCGAAAATGGTAGAATATAGTTTTCAGAAAATGCATACGTCATGGAAAACGTAATAAGACTGTGATTATTTTTACGAAAGATCGGATCCAATGAGCTATAACGAAGTGTATCGTTCATCCATCCCATGTTCCACTTAAAGTCAAATCCTAGACCACCTTTACTAACCGGAGAAGTTACGTTAGGATATTGACTTGAATCCTCCGCTATCATCAGCGTACCCGGGTATTGTTTATGAACTGCTTCGTTTAACTGTTTAAGAAAGGTTTCTGCCTCAAGGTTTTCTCTTCCACCATATTGATTCGGAACATAATTGTCTCTACCAAAATCCAGATAGAGCAAACTTGTTACTGCGTCAACACGAAAACCGTCTACATGATAATATTCCAACCAAAACATGATATTGGATATTAAGAAGCTTTTCACTTCTCCTCTACCATAATCAAAGATCAAGGTTCCCCACTGAGGATGTTCACTTCGCCTGGGATCACTATCCTCGTAAATCGCTGTCCCGTCAAACCCAGCTAATCCATGAGCATCTTTTGGAAAATGCCCCGGTACCCAATCTAAAATTACACCAATTCCATTTTGATGACATGCATCAACCAAGTACATAAAATCCTTTGGTGATCCATACCTGCTAGTTACAGCATAATATCCCGTAATCTGATATCCCCACGATCCATCATAAGGATGTTCCATAATGGGCATTAATTCAATATGGGTATATCCCATCTCTTTCACATACCCGACCAATTGATTTGCTAGCATACGATAACCCAGCATGGTTCTATCCTCATTTAATCTCCAGGAACCGAGATGCACCTCATAAATTAACATTGGTTTGACATATGGAAGGTTTTCTTTTTTATGTAGCTGCCAATCTTCATCTGCCCACGAATATCCACTTAGGTTATATACCACGGATGCAGTTTTGGGTCTAAGTTCAGAATGATATGCAAAGGGATCCGCTTTGTATAAAACCTCTTTGTCATGTGCTCCGATCGCAAATTTATACAATTGCTTTTCTTTCATTCCAGGAATAAAAAGTTCCCATATTCCGCTGTCATCAACCTTTTCCATCGCATGGGTTTGAGTGCACCATTCGTTAAAATCTCCAACAACACTTACCCAAACTGCCCTTGGAGCCCAAACCGCGAAATGTGTTCCCCGTATATTTCCCTTCCTCTTCAAATGCGCACCAAGTACGCGGTAACTGTGATAGTTCACCCCTTGATTAAATAAGTCAATTTCCTTTTTGAATCGACTCCCTGTCTTTTTTCCTTCAGGCATCTTGTTTTACCCTCCCGCGTTCTTCCAATATCCCCGTTAAACCAATTTACCATTGTGTATATATCATCAACATTTTATATATATGATATTCTCATCAAAATAATTCTTACTTTTTATCAAATCGAAAAAGTTATTTTATTATCAAGGTGATTTATTCTTTTCAAATGTACCCGAGGATTTCGCAGGCACAAACTTGTTGATGTGAAAATAGTACTTCATTTTCACATTAATCTTAATATTATATAATATGCTTGTACTGATATTGAAAGAATAAATATTTACTATTTGCGGTTGATACTTTTGCCCTATCAATGGCATTATGTCCAAGCGTTGTAGCAAAGCAAATAAGTTAATTTCTTATAATTCACAACGTATACTTTAATCATATTTACGGATAATAGCATCAGCACTTGTATATGAAAGGAGGTACATTATGTTTACTCCAAGTCTTATATTATTTGAAAAAGATGCCCTAAAATATGACTTAGGCAAGAAAATTTATCAGAAATTCATTCATGAAAAGGATATTGAAATCATCGAATTACGCGGCAATAAAATCAAAGCAAACATTCCAGGAGATACACTGTACGATCTTTATCGTTCTGGCAAAAGAACCCTAGTAGTGGGCGTGAAAAAGGGAGGCGCCTTTCAATCCTGCAAACCCTCTGCACACTACCAGCTCCCCTTAATGTCTGGTTGTATCGGACAATGTCAGTATTGCTATTTGAATACCAACCTTGGGGATAAGCCATACATGAGGGTCAATGTTAATATCGATTCAATTCTTGACCAAGCACAAGCTTATATCAACCAACGCCTTCCGGAGGAAACAATCTTTGAAGGGTCAGCAACTTCAGATCCGGTTCCGGTAGAACCTTACACAAATTTATTGCGTGATACTATTTTATACTTTAGTAATAATGAAAATGGGAGATTTCGTTTTGTGACCAAATTTACCGACATTGATACCTTGTTGGATATCGCACATAACAATCACACCGAAATTCGCTTTACGCTTAATACTGAAAAGATCATTCATAATTATGAAAAAGGAACTCCTTCTTCTGTAAAGAGGCTTGAAGCCTGTCAAAAAATACTCTCTGCAGGATATCCGTTAGGTTTTATCCTTGCTCCGATTTTTCTTTATGAAGGGTGGAAGGAGGAGTATCATCAACTATTAATAAATCTAAAGACTAATTTACCACAGCAGTTACATCATCCACTTACTTTCGAGGTCATCTCACACCGTTATACAACTAGGGCTAAAAGTGTAATTACTGAAGTATTTCCAGATAATCAACTTCCTATGGCGGATGAAGATCGCACCTATAAATATGGGCAATTTGGATATGGCAAATATGTTTATCCTAAGGAACAGCTCGCCGAGATGGCAGAATTTTTTAGAACTGAGATTGAAGCAATTTTTAAAAATGGAGTAATTAAATATATTATATAATACATGTTTTGTTTTTTATTAATCACCTTCCTCCTTTTTAATTATTAATAAAACAGCCCTCTTCTGTCTGGATCCGGAGTTTTCTGAGTGATATGAATTAGGGCTTCTTCGATTGCCGATAGAAGCGCTATCACTAAGGTTGTATATATAAACCCTTCCCAGGGGGTGATTTGGTATAAAAATAACGCAAAATAGATGCATAAACCTGTACCTTTGTTGGCTAATGTATGTATCATTAAAAAACACTTGTATTTTAGCAGTGCAATTATTACATTCGCTAAGCGCACGATAATTATCAAGATCAGCAACACTATAAAATGTGATACTTTTTCTCCCAAAAGCAAAACTGTACAATACGTCACGATTATAAAAAGCATAGAATCTGCAATTGAATCAAGTCTTGCTCCGAGCACGCTTTTACATTCAAATTTTCTTGCCAAATAACCGTCTAGAATATCCGTGATTCCACATAACAGAAAGATACAGAGAAACGCCCAGTTAAGGTTCACCATCGCCGGTAATAAGAGCGATAAAATCATTCTGCTGATGGTTATTAGATTTGGCACCATTTTCATCCTCCACGAGCCCTCCCTTTTATGTATTCTTTATTACGACCCTTCCAAAGGCTCGCTAAACAATTTTAATAAAGTTATCATGCAATTGTTTATTTTTCGTAGCACTTTCTATGTGATTTCTCTCTTTTTAACTATAATTATAATTTTATCATAGCATGAATGAAAGTTGATGAAAAGTATAATGAAATAATTGATTAAGGTGTCAAAAGGTCCGTTTATACTGTGGCAATGGCAATTTGCACAAAGTTAAAAGATTTCTGCTTCAATGATAATGTATAAGATGTTCTAATTAGTGTACTCTATACAAATTCATACCACATTAAAAAAATGATAATAGCCCCCATATGAGTAACCTATTATCATTCCATTAATTCTTTCATATTTTCTATATATGCTATCTTTTATGCGTTATCTTTTATGCGTTATCTTTTAAGCGTTATAACAACCTTAGGTGGCATAACTAGGCTTGCAAGAGCCTCATCATATTTGTCTTCTGTGATAGATAGCACGAGGCATTTCTTATCCAATAATTCTTTCAGCGTGTTAGTATGCGTTGGATTTAATGGCTCCTCTGTTGCCTGTAAATCATATGGAATTACAAGAAGAACAAGATCTCCTTCCTTCACCATATCATCTGTAACACTCTTAACATCAATATCCTCAGGAATATTTCTTACAATTTCATCAATAATCTTTTCAATGCCCATTTTAGAAATGGCACTGATTTTCAGCGGCTCAATTTTTAGTGCATCATGGATCTTATTGCGAATCTTATCCGTATTGGTAATCTGGTCAATTTTATTAATTACCATAACAATTGGAGCATTACGGGCTTTAAATTCCTTGGCCCATTCTATCTCTTGTTCAATATCCTCATCACTGCATACAATCAATGCAATATCTGTCTTCTGCATTGCCTCTTTCGTCTTTTCAATTCGGTTTAGTGCCAGATAACCGTCATCATCAAAACCGACAGTATCAATTAATACACAGGAACCTATCCCCTCGATTTCAATTGCTTTATACACCGAATCCATGGTGGATCCTTCGACCTCAGAAAACGCCTGCAAGTTATACCCAGTAAGTGCATTCACTAGCGTAGATTTACCACTGTTTCTTTTTCCAAAAATACCAATATGCAATTTATTCACATTCAATGTATTATTTAAACTCATACTAACCTCCAACATGCTGCTTCGTAGCGTCTCAAAAACCCTAATAAATTTCATAAGAGAAATAGTACCTCAAATCAACTTAATCATAGGTCCATTTAATGAAATCCATCCTATATTTAAATGTACATTTAATTATAAGGTTTATTTATAAGGTTTTTAAAATCTTAATGCTTTATTTACATACATTAAAGATAACAAAATCACAGATAATTCTTACATTATCCTTCTATTGTATCATGAGCGTTCTTGTTTATACACCATAAAATCGAATTTAATAAAAATAACTAAATAAGATCTCACCTAGTTATGGTATCATCTGGTTATAGCGTCAACTGGTTATAGTGTCATCTGGTTAAAATGTCCTCTGGTTATGGTATCAACTAGTTTTGGTGTAAACTTGTTATGGTGTAAACTAGTTATGGTATCATCTGGTTATGGTGTCACCTAATTATGGGATCACCTTATCCAGGTATAGATCTACCATCCATAAAGTAAATCAATGAATGTGTGCGCATATATATGCAGATGCGCAGACCGGCCTCATGCGGATGTCCTTCACGCATGTGGGTAAGGCAAGTCATCTGTATATATATGCGCACACATTCATTTCACTACCTATATATATGCGCAAACACATTCATTTCACTACCTATATATATGCACAAACACATTCATTTCTCTACCTATACATAGCTCATCACAACCTAAAACCTAAAATCCCTTTTTCCACCCTTGATTTCTACTAGGTTGTTCTTTGCAATATTAAAAACTTTTTCATTTGGAATTTTTACTAGCTCTTTCTCGATGAGTGTCTCTCCCTTTATTTGTGTATCGGGGGATGCATAATCCTCAAGATACTCCTTCAAAGTCATCAAAGCATTTGGTTGACAGCAGTTGGCTATCTGACCCGATTTTACCAAAGTCATAAAACGGTCGCCCGTTCTTCCTTCTCTGTAACAAGCGGTACAAAAGCTTGGGATATATCCTAATCCCAGCAGCCAATTCACAATTTCATCCAATGTTCTGGAATCATCAACTTCAAATTGTGCGGAACTCTCTTCTCCCTCTTCTTCACAAGCATAGCCACCAACACTGGTTTTAGATCCTCCGCTAATCTGTGATACGCCTAGCTTAAGAACCTTCTCCCTGCTTTTTTGTGACTCTCTGGTAGATACAATAATTCCTGTGTAAGGAACTGCAATACGAAGAATTGCAACAATCTTCTCAAATATCTCATCTGTGATAGAATTCTGGAATGAATCCGGATCGATATCCTCGGCCGGTCTGATACGTGGAACACTGATCGTATGAGGACCCACACCCATTGCCTCCTCGAGATGCTCTGCATGCATAAGAATACCTGCAAAATCATAGCGATACATATTTAAACCAAAAAGAACACCCAAACCGACATCATCAATTCCCGCTTCCATTGCACGATCCATCGCCTCAGTGTGGTAAGCATAATTATGCTTCGGACCAGTCGGGTGGAGCTGCTCATAGGTTTCCTTATGATAAGTCTCTTGGAATAGTATATAAGTTCCAATTCCCGCATCCCTTAACTTACTGTAATCCTCTATTGTCGTTGCCGCAATATTGACATTAACTCGTCGAATTTCACCATTCTTATGCTTAATAGAATAAATCGTTTTAATACTTTCAAGGATATATTCAATCGGATTATTCACCGGATCCTCGCCTGCCTCTAAAGCAAGTCTCTTATGACCCATATCCTGAAGTGCAATTACCTCTCTTTTTATATCTTCCTGCGTTAGCTTCTTACGTGGGATATGCTTATTCTTAAAGTGGTAAGGACAGTAAACACAGCCATTTACGCAATAATTAGAGAGATAGAGTGGGGCAAACATAACAATACGGTTACCATAAAACTTCTCCTTAATCTTGATGGCCAACTCATAGATTTTTTGAACCTCATCCTCTAAATCACATTCAAGGAGCACCGAAGCCTCACGGTGTGAGATGCCTTTCATCTCCCCAGCCTTTTTTAGAATGCTATCGATAAGTTCTCTATTATTTTTATTTGCTTTCGCATATTCCAAGGTCTCTAATATCTCATGATCACTAATAAACTCTTCCGCTTTTTTAGACTTCGCATTATACATAATTTTCTCTCCTTTATTATAAAAAATATTTCTAAACTATTTGTTATTTCTTTTCATTCTTTTCATTCTTTTAACTCTTTTTACCTCTTGTATCACTTTATTGTTTCAACGGCACAAAAATCTCCGCGATCAACGGTTAACTCATAACCTATTTTCTGAACTCTTCTTTCCAAACAAAAACGGCATTCTGCTGCCTCATCACCTGTACAGATTTTATTGTCATACAATTCATACTGCTTACGCACAGAGGTTGGTGATAGATTTGGCATTACAACATTCGCTCCATGTTGCATTCCAAGCTCCCTACCATTTGGATTAATGGTACCGAGGGCAGTTGTGGAAGGAATCAGTGCATTCGGCATCAATAGACGAATAATGCTAATTAGCTTTAACGTCTGTTCCAACGTTCCCTGTGAATATTGAGCAAATGGAGTTTCATGATGTGGAATAAATGGTCCAATTCCAATCATTTCAGGCGATAATTCTTTGATAAACAATAAATCTTCTGCAATATTCTCCAACGTTTGGAACGGTGATCCTACCATGAATCCTGCTCCTACCTGAAACCCAATTTCCTTTAGATTCATCAGACAGTGCTTTCTATTCTTAAGCGTAAGATTTTGTGGATGAAGCTTACTATAATGTTCATCATTCGCACTTTCATGTCTTAGCAGATAACGATCAGCGCCTGCCTCAAAGAATTTCTTGTAACTGTCATAGCTTCTCTCCCCAATTGACAATGTAATTGCACAATCCGAGTAATCCTTCTTTATCATCTTAATGATTTCAACCACATCCTCATCGGAATAGGTTCCATCCTCACCACCTTGTAACACAAAGGTACGAAATCCTAATCGATGTCCTTCTTTACAACATTCCAAAATTTGCTCATTGGTTAGGCGATACCTCTCTACCTTGCGGTTACTTCTTCGAATTCCACAATAATAACAGTCGTTCTTACAGTAGTTAGTAAACTCAATTAAGCCACGGGTATAGATTTTGTTATCAAAATATTTCTTGGAGGTCTCCTGTGCCCTTACTCTCAAAAATTCCATATCTTCAGGTGAAATATCCGATAAAAGTTGAACAAATTCCTCCTTGGTTAAGCTTCTTTGTTCTTCTAATTTGCAAATCAGTTCTTTAATTTGTACCATAAAATCACTCACTTTCCTTATTGCTTAATATAATTACTTCCTAATATCACTTTTAATTTTCATTTCTATATGATTTTTTTATTACATTTTTAATTACTTTCTTAATCAATTTTATAAATCCTAGCATAGTACTAAGTTTTCATTAGTGTATAACCTAATGTTATAAATATCTGCAAAAAAAATCCTTGCTCCGGTAAGGGGCAAGGATAGTAATTGACCATAATAACCCTTATGAAAGTCTGCAGCAGCTTCAGAACGTAATAATCTTAATGCTCTGTATCCAATCCAAATAAGGATATAAGGTTTTCTCTATTCTCGCCTTACCACTCGGGCGTGCCCTTGTTATCAGTACGAATATCTTGTTATATATTTAACAATTATAACCTATCTATCTATTTTTGTAAATGCTCTTTTATCATGATTATTACCAACTTAATAACGATTTACATTAATGTCTCCACTAACGGTCGTTATTTGAAGCGGGTTTATAAAACCATTTCCCTTTGCTCCAAATACTTGTCTTCCATTCCCCGTATAAGTTAAGTACTCATCAAAGAAAGTTGTGATATTACCTCTTTCACTAACTGCTTCAAATTGAAAATCTGCGTTATCATTAACCTGTAACACAATATCCCCACTACTAGAGCTGAGTAAAACCCCACTTGTAATCTCTTGCAGCGTACAATCAATTCTGCCTGAGTTGGTTTTGATACTTCCACCACCCTTCACAGAGGTAACTAACAATCCTCCGCTAGAAGTGTTTATTTCCAATGCTCCAGAGGCATTGGTCATCGTAATACCCCCTGAAGTGGTTGTAATTTCACTATCTCCACTTCCTGCGCTAATTTTAATATAACCGCTAACCGAATGAAATCTTCTCCTACCTTCTGCCTTATCAACAGCAACTAGCCCGCTCGAGGTTGATACTTCTATCTCTTGCGCTATGACCTCTTTCAACCTGATATCACCACTATCACTTGAAGCCTTCACATATTCATTGTTCAAATCCACATTGGAATAAATATTGCCGCTAGTAACCTCAACCGATAATACCCCTTTAAAAGAAGCGGGAATACAGAATTCTTCTCTTCTATAATATTTCTTTGAGTTCGGTACTCCTGCATCCCTTCCGGTTATGATTAATCTATCACCTTCTACAATTACGGTTGCAAGTTCACCACTATCCGCCGCTAAAGACCTATATTCATTTATAATGAATGCCTCTGAATCGCTAGAATCAAAATAAACATCCTCCTGATAGCATTGTATCTCAATTGAGTTTATCCCCGTTAAGTCAACGGACTGAGAATTAACAAGATCCCCTTTATATTGCTGCGCCACTTTACGGCGATTTGTACTCATTGAATAAACCATGACAAAAAATATACTTGTTGTAAATACTGATAACATAATTAGCGAAAATATTATTACAAAATTCATGATCCAACTTCCTTCCATATGAATGACCAACTTTTATTTCTGAGACCGCAATACGGTTTAGTAATTTATAGTAATTTATATTAACATATATTATCATATCATTTCACATAAGGCAACTTCCTCTCCCGTTAAGATTGTGTCATGTAGTAGCTTGTTGCACCATCCAATATTTGCAACAATTATCAATTAATAATATTGGTTTGGGTGCCATAGGCCATCCGTAAGGTAAATTTATAACAATTAAACCAATATTGTTACCACAATAATCACATTAAAATCCCCATGGCTGGGTTTTGATGTGACAGTCATTGGGGATTATTTAAGTGTATAAGCAATATAATTTTATTAGTTATGCTACGGTTGTTCCGATTCTACTTCTTCAATATCAAATTGTGAATTTATCATCAACCAAATTCGGAAGTAATACATGATGTTCCAAACGCTAATTCCACCCAGACCATATTCCTTTATCAAATTTAAAATTGCATTGGTGTATCTTGCATCCTTAAACCAAACAACATGATTCGTATCTAATACCTTATACTCAAAATAAGGGAATTGAGTCACCTCATCAAAATTTATTTTACTCCCATACTGATTAGCCAAGGCCAATGCCCCCGGATTCGTTAGTGAGGACACAAATGATTCTCCTTCTATGTAGGGGAGCTCCCAATCATATGCAATTCTAGATAATCCCAGATAGATTTTTTCCGGTGGTATCTGTGTGACTGCGAATTCCACATAAGCTTTCAGATAAGAATATGCAGTTTGATATACCTGCGGAATATAGCTTGTTGACCATTGATAGGATAATAATATTACCCCATCGACAGCGTTACCAATCTCTGAATAATATGACTGATTCATTAATTTTCCTTGTGTATATCCAAACGTCTCAGGGATTAATACAGCTCCTGATAAATAGCCTTCTTCATGCAAACGTTGCGTTGCTCTTACAATGAAATCCGTATATTTTTGTCGATCCTCCTCAAGAACATATTGAAATCCGAACACTGCTCCGCGATAACCTTTTTCTTCCATTTTATCGATAATATTTTGTAACATAATGTTCTGCAATTCTAGATTATTAAATATCGCATGAGTGACCACAGGATTACCCTGACCAACCTCATTGAGAGAGTATATTAACATTAGTGGAACCACCCCATAAGAATTTGCCATTTCAATTACTTGCGTATCATCAATATTGTTAATATTGCCATATTCGTCAATTCGATATCCTATAACGGTAATGTAAGTCAAAAAAGGTAAGGTCTTTCTGAGAACCTGTTCATCAATAAAGCTGAAGGTCATCCCGTTTACTCTTATTTTATTCTCTTTATTGTCATATCTTAATGTCAGCTCTTCTCCTACTTCAAGATTGCCTCGATCCGAGAGAAACGGGTTATTTCTCAGCAATTCCTTCACAGAAACACCATTTTCAGAAGCAATATCATATAAAGTATCCCCTTCTTTAACAATATAGGTTTGTTCGGGATATACTATAGCAATAACTTCTCCAATATTTAACACATCCCCTGGGGACAATTCATTCTCCTGGATTAATCTATTTGCAGAGATATTATATAGTTTTGCAATAGAATCAATTGTATCTCCCTCCTGTACAACATGTAACCTTAACATAAAATCCACCCCATTAATATGCTTGATATATTTTATGTTATAACTTTTTAATTATTATATTTTCATTACATATTATCTTACTGGACAGGCCCCGCCCTCACATTCCTTATCAATTATCTCCCAGTCCTCTTTATCATCTAGTTTTGAAAGAAGCTCATAATCGATCGGTTTTATTTGTTTAATTCTATCTTCGTATTCCTCTCTGGCAATGCTTTCATAAGGAAGCAATGGATAAGTTTCCTCAAATAGTGGCAATAAGGTGATACCTACCATATAATCAAAATTATCATATATCCACTGTACTACCTCTTCCCACTCATTCTCTCTGACATGAACTGTGATGGAGGTATTGTGATCTGTCCAGTTTTCCATCGTAAGCTTATATAACTCCAATTGCTCAATGGCACTAACCTCATATTTGGTCCTGCCCTTTGGTGCCATGATTGGGAATTCAATTACTTTTACCGTGCAATTCTCATCGGACTGCCCATTTTCATTATGAATCGGATAACAACCCTGTGATTCAATCATCTGATAGAGAGGATCCGTAACCGCGATTCTCACTCTTCTCACATAATAGTTTGAGTGTGCATAATGAATACCGGAGCTAACACAAGGGAGCGTAGATAGACTTCCTTCCGGTTTTATCGTGGTCATGAGCTTCGGGGTCGCAATCCCTAGCTCCTTACAATAACGCCCTCCTTCTTTATGAACCGTATCTCTTAGCACCTGTAGCAGCTCGCCCAACTGCTTATAACTCATCCCAATTTTATTAACCATATCCATAATTCCAGTTAAAGAAATTCCTATAATGCGATCCTCCTGCATCATTTTATTCCATTCCGGAAGTTCAACTTCAACAAGTGTCATACGAATTGCGGTTCTAGTGGAAAGTCTGAGAACTTCCTTCAGAGTTTCTATTTCAAGATGATTATCCTTTACAAAGGCAGTTAGATTATTGGTGGTCAGATTACAACACTGCTTGGACTGCAATAAGATTTCACCGCAGGGATTACAACCACGAAAAGTATTTTTTCTACGGCCAGCTTCGCTCGCATTGATAAACCCGGGTTCGCCATTAACCTTTATGGAATTAATGATATCCGTAAGCTTTTCCATACTTGGACGTTGCTTGTACAACACGGAGTTATTGCTCATTCTTCGATGAGCTATCCTCTCATCCTCAATCCAATCACCGTCTACCAACTTATAAATGTTCTTCTTCGCATAGATTACTTCTTCATCATCCTCGTCACAGATTACCATCATTGCACTTCTTCTGACACCACCGGAGACTACATTTTCACTGATTATGGTTGCAATATCTAGGATATCAATTGTTTTCATACGTCCATCTTCACGTTTACCAATGACCAAATTTATCTTTTCGAACATTCTCTTGACGGATTTGTACCCTGAGGCTCTTCCACCAAAACGTTTCAGACGTTCCCCTTCCGGTCTAACATAACTATAATCTATTGTGATTCCCTTAATATCTCTATATTCTTGTGCTGTAACCAATTCAAAATATAGTTCCAGTGCTTCACACCATCCCTCTTTGCTGTCACCAACCCAAATAATTACCTTATCAGAATTCACTTCATCCCTCTCCAAACGGGAATGTTCCATCTCTTCCTTAAGGGTAACGGAGCGCAATAATCCTTCATACCGACTTTCCATAATCACTTGTCTTACTTTAGGGAACTTGGAGATTCTATTTTTATCAATACGAATACCAACGCCACTACCTACCATCAGCAGATAAAACACATCGATAAAATCATGAAAGCTTACTATATCCGTAAAGGAACAATTATAGTTTGAAAGCGGGTATTGTTCTACTATATCCGTGCCCCCCATATACAAAGTTCTTCCAGATGTAAAGCTTCTAAGAGAAAATAAATTATGGAATAAAAGTTCGCCTTCCTTCTGTTCCTTCTCCCAATCAATTGCAATGTCTTGTTTTTCTTTATATCGAATACCAAGATTTACATTATACTCTGTTGTCCGCAATATTGTTTCATACCAATTCTCTCTTCTTTTCTTGTCTTCCAGATATCTTGCATATGTACGCAGATAAACAAACTCACCAAGTGGACTTAGTGGGCATTTAACCTCTTTATAGTTGCTTAAAAATTCTTCGCGTAATTGTAACTTCATTATTCTCCTCCAAATGAAAGTGTGATGTTTAAGTGTGTGAAAATGAATAAGTGCGCATATATATACATATGACTTGCCTTACCCACATGCGTAAAGTGCATCCGCATGAGGCCGGTCTGCGCATATGCATATATATGCGCACTTATTCATTGATTTACTTTACGGATGACGCTCTAATCAAGTAATAAATATTTTTGGCAATAATCGAGTGCTTTAACCCGCATTATAGATTTACATTTCATATATTTGTTTTAGATCAGTTTTAAATTTTATGTTTACAATTTTGTCTTTTGTCTTTTTTATTCTATACCTTGTAAAATAATTTCAATGAATTAACTATATATTGTGTTATAATTATATTAAAGCACAATATATATGTCAATATACAAATTAGTAATGACTACTATTTTCTCCAATTGACAAAAAAAGGCTTTGGATTTTTCTTCATTTAGTATCGATAGAGAAATCCAAAACCCTTTTACATATTTTTAATTTTATTTCAAACAATTAATGACTTACCAGCTTCGCCTCTTTCACCTTGGAAGAAAGATTTCGGCCTGCTAGACAGGAATAACTGCAACATGCGCATTCAATGCACTCATCTACTCGATATTTTATCGTATCATGAAGTTTCCCTTGATCCACTAACTTTACAATCTTATTCACCTGTAAACTTGCCGGACAGTTACTTACACAATTACCACAGTGTGAACATTGGGGCGATTCTTTAAATTTAGGAAATGCTCCATTTGTAATAAAATTAACCCTTCGGTCAACTACCTCCTGTTCATCACCAAGGTGAGCCTGCATCATACCCCCACCGACAAAACAGTGGCTTTCACCTGGATATACCGACTCTAATACCTCGTGCACCTTCATCCCAAGTCTCACTTTGACAATCTTAGCTGTCGCATCTTTACGATTTGCCACCGTAATAAAGCGTGTGTTGTCAGATTCATTACAAAATACAGCTTTGTAAATTGCGTAAATAGTTTGTATATTTAAAACAAGGATACCCCTTTGAACCGGAATCTGATGCTTATTAAGATCTATAGTAAGAACTTCACGGATTAAAAGCTTCTCCGCGCCAGCGGGGTATCGATTATTCACGTTATGGAGATGGATATCCTCCCCAAGCTTAATGTTATAATTATTTTTTAAAGCAAGATATATTGTTTTAAATTCAAAGTTCTCCTTTAATATCTCAATTGCTTTCCTTAACTCGTCCGGATATTTATGAAGAATAAAATCATCATGCACCAGTCCCGGATCGCACTCAACTGCATTGATAATAAGAAACTTATCACCCTCTGTATAGGAATTAAGTGCCGCAAGTTTCTGATCAGTGGGAAAGGCTGCTCCTCCCATACCATAAACTTCATTCCTTTTAAGTAGCATAATCAGTTCTTCCGATGACAAATCTACATTATCCAGTTCCGTCACCTCATTGTTAGGTTCCTCTTTTATCACCTCATTGTTAGGTTTCTCTTTCGTAAGATCAACAAATTGACACTCATCATAATGAAATACCTTGGGTATTTTAAGATTACCATGAATTGTATGTTCATTTCTTATCCTCGTATTAAGAAAATAAGATATTAAGTTAGCTGATAATACAAGGATTACAATGTAACGGATATCTTTTGGATATAGGAATGCTACCATACCGACTATTACACCTAGTACCAATCCCTTCCATCGCTCTCTAGTAATTGTTACCGTATCCGTCATCACAATGCAAGCCCAGAAAAAAAGTCCGCTGGATAAAACATTTACCAAAGTAAAATCACGACCAATTATAAGCATCACAATTGCTCCTGCAATGAAGCCAAGCCCTGCATAAGGTCTTATAAACAAAAAGGTTATACACAAAATTATAGCCGGTATAAGCAAATAGTGATTATTAACAAAGGGATAAGGAACATTCCATCCAAGCAAGATAATTAGTACGCCAACCATTGCAGGATTAAATATATTATTGCCCGTTCCACCCCATAGATGTTTGCCCAAAATCAATGCCACTACGACACCCAGAAATTGCGCCTCCAACGGGACCCCATTACATAACAAACTGATTATCGCAGCGGTTATTCCTCCTGATACGCAACACCACATACGTTTATATCGTAATAGATTAGCAATTGCATCAACCGCTAACCCAGTTGCTACTAATAATACTAAGCGAAAAATATTGGCAGGATTCTCAGCCCAAATAGGAAGATGGTATAAAATAAGTACGACAAACAACGTCGCCATAATATGCTCATTTGATCCTCTGGTTCGTATCAGTGGAAATGTATTCATTATTTCACTCCTGCAAAGAAAGCATGAATCTTATGCATCCCCTTACCATATGCCATGAGTGGACATCCAAATGCAATCTCCACACCAGCTTTATCACATTCAGCCTGAAGGTCGGCATTTATTTTGCTATAGAATAATATTTTCTTGATTCCTTTACCAATTAGTTGTTGTACAACATGATCGGAATTCGCCTTATTTAACAATACAAAAGCAGATTTTGGCATAACCGGAATCTCCTCTAGCTCCTTATACACCTTTGTGTCATATGTCGCATTTTCCTTTGTGTTATAAGGATAAACCTTAATATTATTATTCATAAAACCTTGTAAAATACCATTGCTGTATGCTTTATTTCTAGATGAATAACCCACAAAAAGAACCTCTTTGTCCTGAAAGAAATCTCTACTAAACTTAACCATATGAATCCTCCTAATAATAAATTTTGCTTTTAGATAAACTGCAAAAAGCTCGTTCGATTAGCTTTATTATACTACTTGCGCATAAACCTGTCTAATATTTCCTTGGGATGTTTATGAATATTATGTAATTATTAGTATGTATTTAAAATTTCGTAATTCATTTATATACAAAATGTAATGTCATGATTCATTCGTATCATAAATAGATTGTGCTAATTCACTCATATAGTAAATTAAATATCCTAACGCATTTATATATAATTGAATTTCATAATTCATTTGTATAGTAAAATCCACCTTTATGATCATATTACTTATCAAAAAGGTGGATTCATTTATTTTAATTATTTGCTTACAACATTGCTCATATTCACCTTAAAGGTTTCCCCTTTTTTCATTACGATGTGTCCAGATTCATAAAGTTTTCCGCCAACTGTAATGTATACCTTTTTCACATCATAATAATTGCCAATTGTGTTGGTAATACATTGTAATACTAAGGCTTCAAAACCACTTCCAACATTCATATCCTCAATTAACTCTTGGGAGAAATCCACATAAGCAATATCATTTTTCCCTTTATACATGCTATTAATCTTCGTGTTTGTACTTACAAGAGGAAGATAATCTTCATTTTTTGCTTTTTGGCGAAGTGTTTTCTCAAGAATTAATCTGGTTGCATCATTCGTGTGGAACGAAAGAGGTAATTGCTCCTCATGGATTTTTTCATTTGAATCGGGATAATACACTCGAATCATTTGATTAAAAGGAGCCTTGGTGTTGATTTTACTAAGTGTTGAGGAAACCTCGTTATCTCCGGATCCAAATACTTCTTTTACTAACCCCACCTTAGGTGCATAATAATATTTTGAAATACTGTCTTTCCCTTGTGAAGTCACCTCAATTGCTTTATATTGACCAGAGGGCGTATCCACCTTCACATCGGTTGCTGAGATATAACGCTTGGTACCATCTGCAAGTGTCCATTTGGTCCCTTTTTCAAGTGGCTCCATTAACAATACTTCTTGGTCCTTATTCGCTAAGGTTTTATCCATTAGATTATCACGATAATAGCATTCATTGATTCGATAAAGAACTGTTAATTTGCCGTCCTTAATCTGAATTACTTCCACCGTCTCCGTTCCACCATTGTTGGTTCTTGTTTGTATCGTGTTCTTCGAGGAATTAATATAATCTACGTTTCTGTTATATGCAGCATATTCATTGCCTTTTCCTTCATACACATATTCCACATCTGACTGCATTGGATAATACTCTAACAGTTTAGAATTGGTGCTCTGTTGTGGATCAGGATTGGAATTTTCATCATCTGTTACGTCATCCGGTGTTAGTGTTGCAACCGGTTGCGGGGAAGGAGTGGGTATTGCGCTTGGAGTGACTGTAATCCCTTTGTTTTTTCCACATCCGTCTAATAAAACCAGTAATATGGCAAGCATTATTAATCGACTAACCTTCTTCATATTTACCTCCATTTCGCTGTTAACCAGCTTTTTAGTACTATAAAACGGTATATTAAAGACCTGCGGTTTCATATATTAGACGAAATCTTAATGTAAATGGCTCCATTCCTTCTTTGTTTAGTTGGTTATATGTAAGTCATTTTGTTCCCTAATCCTGTAGGAAGCCTCTTCGCAATATCTTTATTATCGTTTCCCTAGTAACTACAAGCTTTACCACAAAAATGGTTCTTTATTCCGTAGATAAAATCTTATATCAATATTTTATGCCTCAATCAATCCTTTGATGCTATCACTGATTTTCTTTGCAAGATAAGAATTATTCATTGTATATAAGTGGATTCCATCCACCCCCTGTGCGATCAAATCCACAATCTGATTAATCGCATACGCTATGCCTGCATCTCTGAGTGCTTCCGGCGAATGCTCAAATCGCTGAAGCATCTTCGTAAACTTAGAGGGCAGACTTGCCCCACATAAGGTTACCATACGCTCAATCTGAGCTTTATTCACAACAGGCATAATTCCTGCTTCAATCGGAACCTGGATTCCTGCAATTCTTGCTCTCTCAAGGAAGGAATAAAAGTAGCTGTTATCAAAGAAAAGCTGAGAAATCAAATGCTCCGCACCCCCCTCTACCTTTTTCTTTAGATTTAAGGTGTCCTCAATTAGACTTTCGGAGGCAATGTGCCCTTCTGGATAGCAAGCACCTGACACATGGAAGCCTCCTCGGTCTCTTATAAAGGCTACAAGATCACTTGCATAACGAAACTCTTTCTTAGGTTCTACATCAGGGTTAAGGTCTCCACGTAACGCCAGAATATTTTCAATTCCACTTTGTTCAAGCCGATTAAGAATTTGTAAAATCTCTGCTTTGGTATAATTTACACAGGTAAGATGAGCCAACGGTTCAATCTGATATTTTTGCTTAATGTAAGCAGCAATATCGCAAGTAGAGGTATCGCCAGCATTGCCACCGGCACCATAAGTAACACTTATAAAATCCGGTTTTAAATCCTTAAGATTATCCAGTGTTGAATAAATCGTCTCGATAGGACTTGTCTTCTTTGGGGGAAATACTTCAAAGGATAATACGGTTTTCTTTTCTTTAAATAACGATGAAATTTGCATAGGTTCCTCCATATTAAAAGGTGCCACAAGTCCTGGTCATACTAAGAAGAAGTTCCTTCTTAATCGCTTGTTCGGACTTATGACACCTATTCGATTTATAATTAATAATAAGTTACATAATAAGTCTTATATAAAATTATACCTATTTATAATATCGCTGTCTATACTACATTAATTTTTTAAGTAACTTCAATTTATCCTTATAGGGCGCATATCGGATATTAATATCGAGTAGATTAGACTTTTTTAATATACTTTTCTTATGAGTAAAGGTATCAAAGCTCCATTTGCCATGATAACCTCCCATTCCACTCTCTCCCACTCCACCGAAGGGCATATAGGAGGTTGCAAGGTGAACCAACGTATCGTTGATACACCCACCACCGAAGGATATTCTTTTTATTACTTTATGCTCTATCTCTTTATTCGTAGTGAAAAGGTATAACGCTAGCGGCTTAGGATGGTCATTCACAACTTGAATAACCTCATCAATATGTTCAAACTCTAACACTGGAAGGATTGGGCCAAAGATTTCTTCTAGCATCACCGGATCTTCCCAAGACACTTGATCAAGTATTGTCGGAGCGATCTGTAGTGTTGCATCATTAAAATCACCACCTACAATTAATTTGCCATTATTCAATAATGACTTTACACGTTCATAATGTTTTTGATTAATTATCTTAGGGTATTCAGGATTATTACAGGGCATCTCTCCTAAAAATTCTTTTATATATTTCTTCATTGCTGTCAAAAGTTTATCTTTTACCTCCTTATGGACAAAAAGGTAATCCGGACACACGCAGGTCTGTCCACTATTCAAGGTCTTGCCCCATATAATTCGCTTAGCAGCCAAATCAATATTAGCGGTTTGATCAACAATACATGGACTCTTACCACCTAATTCAAGCGTTATCGGAGTAAGATTTTTTGAGGCTTTCTCCATGACCAACTTACCAACTCCAACACTTCCAGTGAAGAAAATATAATCAAAACGCTGCTCCAACAACTCATGATTCGCTTCTCTTCCCCCTTCAATTGTTGCAATATATCTCTCTTCAAAACATTCTCTTATAAGTGTTGAGATAATCGCGGAGGTATTAGGAGAATAAGCGGAGGGCTTAACCACCACACAATTACCACCTGCAATCGCACCAATAAGTGGAGCGATTGTTAGTTGGAACGGATAGTTCCAAGGAGACATAATCAGTACAGTTCCATAGGGCTCTGAAACCATATAGGAAGAGGCTATAAAATGTACCATTGGCGTTTTAACTCGTTTTTTGCGGTTCCAACGATGAAGACTTTTAATTGCATCCTTTAATTCCGTATAAACAATGCCTACCTCCGCTGCATAACTTTCAAACGGTGCTTTATTCAAATCCTTATGAAGTGCCTCTAAGATATCATTTTCGTGTTTCTTAATGGATTCTTGTAATTTTATAAGTGCATTTTTACGAAATGAAAGCTCTTGCGTAACTCCAGTACCATAATATTTTTGCTGTTGCGTTACAACCTCTTTTATCTCTACCATATGGCTCACATCATCCTTTCATAACTTTAATAATATGTAACTAAAAAAACTGCTATATAAAAATCATGAAACCCTCGTATTCTAGTTCCTTACGTAAACTCACAATCTACTTTTTGCACAATTTCAAATGATTTGGATTATTATTTATGACACTTAACTCGTTATTTGTAACATATTATTTTTAATTCATTACTTAATTTATTATTTAAATCTCACTATTTATAATTTAATGACTTAAAGTTAGCACGATTTTTACGATACAAGGCCTTGAATACTTTAAAATTCCTATTATAGATTTCTACATTATCTTGATTCGGTATATATTGATGACTAGCGGGCACCAGCTTTTTCACCTCTCCTATCTTATCGATAATACCTAAACCCACCGCTGCCACCAACGCTGCACCGACCGCCCCCACATTCTGAGGGTTCTCAACTGTCTCCACCTCTCTGCCAAGCATGTCGGCTAACATCTGACAGGTGAGTGGTGCAAGGGCTCCACCACCTACAAAACGAATTACCTTGGAGGTATGTATCTTCTTCTCCTGTGCTTGTAACTGCCATCTTAGATGATAGCAAATTCCTTCTAATACGGCGTGAATCATCTCAGTTTTCCCGGTTTCCAGGCTAATATTAAAAAACATTCCTCGTGCATTCGAATCCTCGAAGGGACATCGATTGCCATGAAGCCAGGGAGTGAATATGACACCATGACTTCCCGCCGGAACATATTTAATCGCATGCATCATATAATCATACAGGCTTTTGTGAATTGCTTCCGGGCTATCCGATACATGTTTCTTCTCAAGATAGATATCTATTTCATCCAAAGCCAGATGATCTCTCACCCACTCCAGACATTTGCCAGCTGTCTCTAGTTCTGCAAAATAATTATAGGTATCCTTATCTGCTCCTACAATTGCTGCAATCATCGACGTAATATCCACCATCTGCTTCTTCACCACAGTAGATACCCACCCGGAAGTACCTGAATAAATATGAGTGTCTCCTGCCTCCACCGCACCGGCTCCCACACCAATTAAGGCTGCATCTCCTCCTCCTCCAAATACAGGTGTTCCTTCCTGAAGATTAAGCATATCTGCCGCTGCTTTCGTGACGGTACCAACAACCTCCGTGCAAGATACTATTCTTGGAAGATGCTCCATACGAACTCCTAGCATATCGCAGATCTTCTTACTAAAACCTTCCTTACCCTTACGAATATCATACAGCAAGGCTGCAAAGGCACTATCCGGCGTCATAACATATTCTCCGGTACACTGACATATTAAGAATTCCTTAACGTCAAGCCATTTATACACTTTTGAAAAAATTAGCGGCTCATTTTGTTCCACCCATTTGTATTTCCACACCGGATCCTTTACACTGGCTGCTACGGCTCCAGTAATTGCTAGTGATTTAAGAAGCTTGAAGATATTGATTCCTGAAATTTTAGGGCCATGTGTCAAACCCTTTTTCAGTTCTTTACCAGCTCTTTGATCCATATAATTCATCGCGCGGCGCACCGGTTTTCCTTCATGGTCTACAAGCACCAGTCCTTGCATCTGAGAGCAAAAGGATATTCCCGATATGCAGTCCTTTGTCAATTTACTACTCTCTAGAACTTTATTCGTAGTGCTGCACATTGCAGTCCACCACTGCTGCGGATCCTGCTCCACTCCTCCGTTGTCCAGGACATAAAGATCATAACCTTCCATAGCGGATGCCACTAATCTTACGTGTTCTGTAATTTCATAGATACAGGTTTTAATTCCGGTTGTTCCAACATCATAAGCAATAATATGAACTGACATATCGTTCCCTCCTCTTCTGGCTCCACCATATTCATCACCATAAAAATATGATCCGGTTGGGTAATCAATATTGAAAGAGCTTCTTTATTAAAAATAATAGGTCATACGCCTGATATCTTAATGATTGAAAAATGCTCCCTTAATAAATTTCATCAGCTGTTGCACCACAAGCTCATCGTTGTCAAATACATCTTCCCCAATAAACAACTTCATTCGTTCCTTATAATATTCGCAAGCATAGGAAAATTGGAGTGAAATAAACAAATTATCCAAAAAGAAGGAGAAGTAATTGGCATTGATATCCGTTCGAACTAAGCCCGCTTCTTGTGCCTCCTTAATGTTGCTAGTATAAAGCTCTGCTGCCGTATTCTCCATGTCGGATACAATTTTCCATACCAAATTAGAGCGACTCTCCGTAGCCATCTCATTGTAAAGCTTTGTTAGGTGGACATTCTCTCTAGAGTAAGTCTGAATTGCCTTAATAATCTTCTCAATTCGAAGATCAAAGGCATCCTCTCCTTGAATTACGTTATACAAGATCGTCTTCAGCGTCACTACGCAATAATGAATCACGCTAAGGAATAAATCCTCTTTATTATCAAAATATTTATACATTGAACCAACACTTACACCTGCATTCATAGCAATACTATTAATATTGGCACTGTCAAAGCCACGTTCCGCGAATTCAACAATCGCTGTATCCAGTATCTTTTTTCTCTTCTCCTCAGGCAATTTCTTAAAAGTATCTTTAAAATAATCTATGTTCATAGGTCACCTCATTCTTTCTGTATTATACATGAGTGAATACTCACTCATATTTTACCATACTTTACTATTATTTCAATTATAAATTTACATTATATTGAAATATTATTTCCATATTTATGTATATATTTTGTTGACTTTTACAATTGAAATGATATACTTATTGGTGAGTGAGTGTTCATTCACTATTATATAATTAAATATCACATAGTAATTCCTGCTTATGGATCTATGTGGAACAGGAGGGTTTATGGACAACCGTTATTCAATTTCTGAATATCCGGATACTGCTGATATCACGAAGCAGCTTGATGAATTGATTCAAAAACCGATTTATACAATTAAACCGGAGGCTTTACAAACCTACATAACAGAATATTATGATAAGAAATGCTCCAAATCCAAAGAAATGATTGAAGAAGCAAAAAAAATTATCCCTGGAGGGGTGCAGCATAATCTGGCCTTCAATCATCCCTTCCCTCTTGTATTTACAAAAGCAGAAGGTGCGTATTTGTATGACATCGACGGTAACCGATACTATGATTTTTTGCAAGCAGGAGGACCTACCGTAATCGGCAGCAATCCAATTGAAGTACGTAAGGAAGTAATAGAACTATTAAATGACTGTGGTCCATCCACCGGACTGTTTCATGAATTTGAATATAAACTTGCTAAGAAAATCTCAGATAATTTTAAATCAGTAGAAATGTTTCGAATGTTGGGTTCCGGAACGGAAGCTTGCATGGCAGCAATTCGTGTCGCTCGACTAGCAACAAAAAAGAAAAATATATTAAAAATGGGTGGAGCCTACCACGGCTGGAGTGATCAACTCGCTTTCGGTATCCGTATTCCTGGTTCCAAATGGACGCAGGCACATGGCGTTCCTCATTTTAACTTTAAGAAAACACAGGAGTTCTTCCCGAATGATCTTCGTGACCTTGAAAGAAAGCTTAGACGCAATCAGCTCCGTGGCGGTACCGCCGCTGTTATGTTAGAGCCACTTGGTCCTGAGAGCGGAACCAGACCGGTGGATAAGGATTTCTGTAAAGGTGTTGAAACCTTATGTCGCAAATATGGTGCTTTACTCATCTTCGATGAAGTAGTAACCGCCTTCCGTGTAGGAATGGCAGGTGCGCAGGGTTACTTTGGAATAGAACCGGATCTCACCGTATTTGGCAAGGTTGTAGCCGGTGGATATCCAGGTGCTGGCGGCCTTGGTGGTAAGAAAGAATATATGAAGTATCTTGCAGCCGGGATTCAAACCGGCGACAAATATAAGAGAGCGTTAATTGGCGGAACGATGGCTGCTAACCCTCTAAGCTGTGTGGCTGGTTATTATACTCTCAGTGAAATTGAGCGAATCAATGCTGCTCAAAGATCAGGTGAGATGGGTGATCGTCTCACCAAAGGACTTCAGCAATTAATTAAAAAACATAATCTCCCGTTTGTTGCCTTTAATCAAGGCTCCATCTGTCACCTTGAGACTGTTGGTACCATGCATTATTCAATTAACTGGAGCAAACCATGGCAAATTCCTGCTGTATTAAAGGCCACCTCCGTTCGTAAAAAAGAAATGGAGCATATGGGTGCAGCTTATATGGCGGAAGGAATTGTTACTTTAGCTGGCAGTCGTCTATACACAAGTGCTGCCTATACAGAAGAAATGATTGATGACGTATTATTACGTTTTGATAGAGTATTTGCAAATGTCGGAGTGAAGCAATAAAGGAGGGTTCTATGACAATTCAAGAAGCAAAAGAAACTGTCATAATTGCCGGTAAAAGACTAGTTGAATCCGGTTTGATTGCAAGAACTTGGGGCAATGTAAGTTGTCGAATTAGTGACAGCCATTTTGTAATCACTCCAAGTGGTAGAGATTATGTCTCCTTGACTCCTGACGAGATAGTTGAGGTCTCTATTAGCGATTGTAGCTATTCCGGTAACGTGAAGCCCTCCTCTGAAAAAGGTGTTCATGCAGAGGTTTATAAGCAGTTTCCTGATATTAATTTTGTAATCCATACTCACCAGGATCATGCTTCCTCCTTAAGCGTACTTGGAAGAAAATCAATTCCGGTATCAACAGATTATAAAACTCTTCAAGGTGAAGTAATCTGCGCAGACTACGGACTTCCCGGAACAAAAAAGCTTAAAAAAGGAGTAAGCAATGCCTTAAGTATCTCCAAGGGAAAAGCTATTATTATGAAGCATCACGGTGCCCTTTGTTATAATACCGATTACGAATCAACTTTCTTGGTTGCTACAGAATTAGAGGAAGCATGTTATCGATTTATACAGGAAGAATATCTGAAAGCATCCGGCAACAGCGAATTTGACTCCTTGGCCTTAGGCCTCTATTCCCTCTCTCTCTTAACAAAGAATACGATAACTCCCTTGCAAAAGGACAATATTCTTTCTTGCGAGAGTGAACGAACCAACCAAGGTTTTAAGTTGATGTATGACAATGAAACCTTTGAAATTCCTTTTGACAAGCAAAACGAACTCTTAAGCACTCAACAGGAACTTTTACAAGAAGCCAGCTTACATAATGAAACCTATAAGAAGAATCCTTCCATCCACAATATCATCCATGCTAATACAACCGGTATCCAATCGGTAGCTTTCTCCGGTGTAAAGCAATTTCCACTTTTAGATGATTTTGCTCAGATTGCAGGTACCTCTGTTTTAAACTTACCTGTTCAACCGGAGCCAGTGTCCATTGCCCTTCGCAAGTCCTCCGTAGTATTTCTTCATAACAACGGTGCGCTGTGTTGCGGTGCTACCAAAGGGGATGCCGAAGCCTCAGCTCTTGTAGCGGAAAAAAATTGCAATGCCTTGATTAGTGCGGCATTATTTGGTAAAGTAAAGTATATTAATGCGCTAGAAAGTAAGCTGATGCGGTTTGTATATTTAAAAAAATATTCCAAACAAGCGAACAAGTAATCTATAAGCTAACCGGCACCGAATGAATACGTTATACTGATTTGACCGGTTCGAATGCGCAAGATCGGAGAATTGTATGTCGAAAGAAAATGGTTTATCAAAATACCGATTTGTGATACTGCTTGCTATTGTCCCCAGTATCATATCCACTGAGATGATGTGGCTTACCCTTGCACCGATTTCAAGTATTGCGGAGAAATACTATGGAGTTAGTAGCCTAAGTATCGCCATGTTTTCCATGAGTTATATGATTATGTATATCCTATTTTCCATACCGGCTTCCTGGACCGTTGATAAATTCGGGTATCGTTTTTCGCTTATTGTTGGTGCCTTAATTACAGCTGTATTTGGATTTGCCCGTGTCCTCTTTGCCGATAATTTTACAATTGTTTTAATTGCTCAATTTATTATTGCAATTGGTCAACCATTTTTATTAAATATCTCTACCAAAGTTCCTGCAAATTGGTTTCCTATTTCGGAACGTGCCACAGCAGGCGGAATATTAACGATGGCACAATATATCGGCTTTGCAGTTCCAATGCTATTGGCACCCATGATAGCGGATCAATCCGGTATCAAAGATGTCTTCTTGGTATTTGCCATCATTGCATCTATATCAGCCGTAATTGCCATTGTCTTTACGAAAGAAAAGCCGACGGTTGCACCGCCCGGGCCCACTGCCCCTAAGGATGAGATCAGTGTTAAGGCTATGCTCAAGCTAATCAAAAACAAAACCTTTCTTATGGTTTTATGCATCTGTTTTATTTCCATCGGAATATTCAATACCTTGCTGACGCTGCTAGAAACTATCCTGCTACCAAGAGGAATTACCTCCTCACAAGCCGGCGTAATTGGAACAGTTTTTGTTCTTGCAGGAATTATCGGCGCTGTGGTATTACCTATCCTATCCGATGCTTTACATAAACGCACCTTATTCTTTGTTGGCAATGTTGCTCTATTAATACCAATCTATTTGGCTTTTACCTTTGTTCCAAACTACTTATTGTTAAATGTTTTGGCAGGAGCAGCAGGGTTTTTAACAATGGGTGTTGCGCCAATTTTATTCCAGCACGGAACAGAGGTTGCATATCCCCTTCCAGAAGGCTCTTCCCTCGGTGTAATCCTCCTTATGGGTCAGATCTCAGGTGCATTATTTGTTTACTTATTTGACTTAATGCAAGGTGCCTCCGGTGGATCCGTTGTATTTCCTATGATTTGTATTGTAGCTCTTACCATAATCGAACTACCGGTAGCGTTAAAAATGCAAGAATCGAAATTAACATAGTTCCCCTAAAAAATGGAGAAACCGTCAAGTAGGTTTCTCCATTATATTATGTATATGATTTAAATCGCCTTAATCCAACAACGTCTCCGTTTATGATTTGTTGCGGAATAATGTTTCCACAATGACTGAACCTGGTGATTTGTTTCTAGCTCTGGACCGGTTTCAGCATATTGAATCCCATTCTTGATTGCAGTAGTTGTCATAGAATTCATAAGAACTGCTGTTAACCCTTTGTTTTGCATACTTGGTGTAACCCCTACTAAGTACAGATCTAAAACCGATGCTTTTGCATAAGGAGCACGAAGGATACGATACCATCCAAAGGGAAATAGCTTTCCATTACTCTTTTTTACAGCTCTATTCATAGAGGGAGCTGCAAGACCAAATCCAAGCAGTTCCTTGTTCTTATCAATTAATAGCTTCACATATTCTGGATTAATCATTAAGATAAATTGGTTTACATACTTTTTAATCTGAATATCACTTAGCTCAACGGTTCCATATAAATTAGCATAACAGGTATTTAACAGTTCTAAAACCTGTGGTATGTATGCTTTTATTTCTTTGCGATTCTTAGGTTCCACTAAAGTGATATCAAACTTTCGCAGTACTGACTGGGAAAGCATATTCAGTCTATTATTGGATTCCTTAGGCAAGGATATTTGAAATTCCAACCAATCGGCATCTTTCATAAAGCCCAGCTTCTCCAAATGAGTCACGTAATATGGAAAGTTATAAATAGTGATAAACATACCCTCGGTATCAAAGCCATCCACCAGCATACCTTCCTGGTCCATATCGCAAAAACCAATCGGTCCATGAATCTCTGTTAATCCTTCTGCACGTCCCCACTCCTCGACCATATTAAATAATGCGGATGAAACCTCAAAATCATCAATAAAGTCCACTCTGGTAAAACGGATCCGCTTCGTTCCCCATTTTGCATTGGCTGCTTTACTTATAATCGCCCCGATTCTTCCCACGCATTTACCATCTTTATACGCCAAGAACTGCTTCGCATCACAATATTCATAGGCAGGATTTTTCTTAGGATTAAAATTATCCATCTCATCTAGTATAAGATCAGGAATCGCTTGCGGCACAGTTTGATACATATTTGTAGGAAATGTTGCAAATATTCTTTTCTCTCTTTTACTTTCTACCTCTTTTATCTCAACCATAGTGCACCTCGTTTGATGTATTCTGACTAAAGTGATTATTAAAAACTATACTAATTTTTAATTTCCCCTTTATTACAATAGTGCATATTTCCCTATTTTGCAATATAACAATCATTTGTTCAACAATTTTTGGATACTTTATCTATAAATTTTTGTACATTATAACCAAGGTTTTTTACTGATTTTGTAATATTTTTTGATATAAAGTTAGTTATGAATTTTGTTTTACAATTATATACTTGTACAAGGTTATTATTTACATATTTTGCCTTTTCTGATAGAATAAATTTAGCATTATGAATAAATTACCTTCTACTAAACTTACAAAGGTCTCTTCCTAGCATCTGTAACATAAGAGACAAGGAGTACTTGCTTATCATCAAAAGCACGATTGACAATTTTATCTATATGAAACGAAAAGTAAAGGAGTGAAACAATTGTATGGTACTTGAAGGAAAAGTAGTAGTAGCACAGGGTGGCGGACCAACCGCAGTAATCAATCAGTCCTTGGTTGGAGCTGTATTGGAGTCAAGAAAGTTCCCACAAATCACAAAGGTATTTGGTGCAGTAAACGGAGTGTCTGGAATTATTAATGAGGATTTCATCGACCTGACACAGGAGACGACACATAATCTTGAGCAGGTGGCGATCACCCCTTCCTCCGCTTTGTTTTCAACCAGAGACAAACCGGACAATGCTTATTGTAAAGAAATTTTTAATGTATTTAAAGCTCACGGCGTAAGATATTTTTTCTATATCGGGGGAAATGATTCAGCAGATACCGTTCGAATCGTTAATGAGCAAGCGGAATCATCAAACTATGAGTTCCGTGCTATTCATATTCCGAAAACCATTGACAATGATTTAATGATTAATGATCATACCCCAGGATACCCTTCCGCAGCTAAATTCGTGGCGCAAACCTTCATTGGTCTGAATCTCGATAATCGCGCTCTTCCTGGTGTACATATCGGTGTTGTTATGGGAAGACATGCGGGATTCTTAACTGCTGCCGCTTCCATTGCAAAAAAATATCCAGATGATGGTCCCCATCTAATCTATCTGCCGGAACGACATTTTAGCATTGATCAATTCCTATTGGATGTAAAGGAAGTATATAATAAATATGGTCGTTGCATCATAGCAGTATCTGAAGGGATAACGGATGAGAATGGAGTACCGATTTTAAGTAAATTGGTGAAGAACGAAACCGATGCACATGGTAATCTTCAGCTATCCGGAACCGGAGCTCTTGGTGATCTTCTAGCCCAAGAAATTAAAACAAAACTTGGAATTACCCGTGTGCGTTCCGACACCTTAGGATATGTGCAGCGTTCCTTCATGGGGTGCGTATCACCGATCGATCAGCACGAAGCCAGAGAGGTTGGCGAGAAAGCGGCACAGTTTGCTATTTGGCACAATATAGATGGATCAATCACCATCCACCGTACCGGATATTATTCTGTAGATTATAAGATGACTGATCTTCATAATGTAGCCGGTAAGACTAAGGTAATGCCTGATCATTTTATTAATGCGAAGGGGAATAATGTTACCGATCAGTTTAAGTATTATTTACAGCCCCTATTGGGTTGTGATATGCCCGAAGCAAGTATGTTAAGAGCTCCGAGAGCGGAGAAGCTATTACATAGATTGTAAGCTTTTATATCAAATATAATGACCATAATAAGTGATTCATGCTTCGAATATGATTTCTAAATATATTGAATCATGAGAAGTAAGATTGTCACTTACTATGGTCTTTGTTTGTGATATACGCCTGCTTTTTCAAAAAAGAAAGTGGTAACTATTAAGTCAACGAAATGAATTAATAATTACCACAGCCTTTTATCATATTATTTTTTCTTTGTCGAGCCAGCTCCAGCCGATGCCTGTGCTCCACCCTTTTTCTTAGGTGCCTTTTTTGGATTCTTATCTCCCATCTGAAATCACCGCCTTTTTGATTGATTTATACAGCGTTAATATCATTTTAAAGGCATTTCCATTTATTGTCAATTAGCTTTTATAGTACAATTTCTCTCTCAATATTCACTATTTCGCCTTCTGTATTACTTTCAATAAAATTAATAACGTTATCAAGGATACTATCTGCCTGTGCGTTATCCGTGGTTACTGCCGCAAAGCCAAGAACAGCTATCTGGTGTATATCCTGCTCATCAACCTCTGCTACTGATACGTTAAATTGATTTCGTATCTTCGCACATAGACTTTTTACTACCATACGTTTCTCTTTTAAAGAGTGAACCCAGGGCAAATGTATCTTTACAGAAGCAGTTGTGACTGTCATAATGTCTCCCTTCAAGACTATCAATAATATACTTAATAAGTTACCTTTTCTAAAAATAACCCACCAGGCTCAGCCAAATCACCGGCTTTCCCTCTTTCCTTCGCATCCATAGTCAATGCAATCACAGAACTCTCTTTCTTACCGAGACCGACTTCAATCAATGCGCCTACCATCCAACGAACCATATTATAAAGAAAGCCATCCCCACGAATGCGTAGCTCGATAAAGCCTTCTTCCTCTTTGATATCGATATTGTAAATCTCTCGTATTGTAGATTTCTTCTTTGATTTTGCATTTGAAAATGCAGTAAAATCATGTTTACCGATGAAGTGGCGACTAGCCGCTTTCATTTTCTCAATATCTAGAATACCCTTTACATGCATACTATATTTGCGAAAAAAAGGATGGCTGTATTCTTTGTTCCATATCTTATAGAGATAGGTCTTATCCTTGCAAAGATATCTAGCATGAAAGTTCTCATTAACCATCGTTACCTCAATTATACTAATATCTTCTGGCAAATAGTGATTGAGATAAGCTTTGACCTCTTGTGGTTCCAATAATTGATCCGTCTTAAAATTTGCAATCTGACCCAGTGCATGAACACCTGCATCGGTTCGGCTACTTCCAACGATCTCTATCTCTTGACCCAACATTTTTGAAAGTACCTGTTCTATTTTATCCTGTATGGTATTCTCTCCATTGCCTAGACGTTGCCATCCTTTATAACGACTACCATCATATTGAACTGTTAACTTATAATTGTACATCCTACCTCCAAAAAATTGTGTTTTTTAATTCAACTATATCGCTCTTGTAATATTTATATAAATGTTTGATAATCAATCCAGTTCTCCGCAAGAAGCTTTGGAGTATCAAGTCCATAAGGACAACTATTCTTACAATGATCACAATGAATGCAGTTTTCAACCCTCTTCATGCGTTCCTTCCAGAAATCATTCAGATATACGGATAACGGGGCACGTCTTACCATCAGTGACATCCTTGCTGAAGTAGGAATATCAATCTCAGCCGGACAGGGCAAACAATAACCACAGCCTCTACAAAAGTCCTTGAAAAGTTCTGTGCGATCCTTCTCAATCACTGCACTCAATACCGTATTTAGTACTGGAGGATTGTCATTGTAACTTAAGAATTCCTCCAATTCACTTTCTCTTTGTATTCCCCAGATAGGAAGCACATGCTCATACTTGGCAAGATAAGCATAGGCTGCTGCAGAGCAAGTTATCAGACCTCCTGATAAAGCCTTCATTGCAATAAAACCAATTCCTTTTTTGCGGCAAATCTCTACCAATTCACACTCTTTGTCAGATGCAAGATAACTAAACGGAAATTGAATTGTTTCATACAACCCAGATTCTGCTGCTTCAATCGCAATCGGAAGTCTGTGATTTGTGATACCAATATGACGGATCATCCCTTTTTCCTTAGCCTCAAGCATTGCCTCATATAATCCGCTTCCGTCCCCAGGCTTTGGGCAAAAGCTTGGATTATGGAACTGATAAATATCCAGATAATTGGTATTTAATTGCTCCAAGCTTGTATTTAACTGACTCCAAAATTCCTCTACCTGAGTCGTCATAGTTTTGGATGCAATATAAATATTCTCCCTCACATCACTTAAAGCATATCCAATTTTTTCTTCACTGTCTGTATAAAATCTAGCTGTATCAAAAAAAGTAATACCATTTTGATACGCCTTTCTTAAAAGGTGTGCAGCTTCTTCTTTGCTTATTCTCTGAATTGGCAAAGCACCAAATCCATTTCTATTAACCTTAATTCCGGTTCTTCCAAGTAAAATCTGTTCCATACTATCCCTCTCTTTACAAGCTTCTTATATTTTCATCCATATTTTCTTATGCTTTCTATGGTTTAATCATAGCACTATTGCCCAATCTTTTAAAGTACTTCGTAGGTATGCACAACCAATAATTCCCCTTATCAAAATATTTCTGTATCAATCCGCTCTGCGTCATGTATAATATAAATACGTGATAAGAAACATATTCTTACTGCTGAAACATATTATTAAATTACACTATTAATATCTGATATTCCTATTTATAAGAATGGTAATAGAAACAGACGGAGGCCTTTATGTATTTTATCGTGTTTGACATGGAATTTAATCAGGATTTTACAACGGTACGTGTTGACAACAATCAAAAAACCCCCGTTTCTTTTGAGATCATACAAATTGGCGCAGTTAAGATGGATGAAAATCTTCATATTGTGGATACCTTCAACCGTTACGTAAAACCAACTATCTATAGCCTTATTAGCCCCTTTATAACCGAGTTGACCGGAATCACTACGGAGCAACTTAAAGATGAGAAGCCTTTTCCTGAGGTTTTTGAAGATTTTCTTGCTTTTATTAATGCTCCTGATGCCACATTCTGCAGCTGGGGCAAATCTGATATGAAAGTATTGTATCGCTCGGTAGAATATTTTCAAATTAACAAAGACTTAATGCCAAAGCTATTTCTTGACCTTCAACCTTATGCTTCACTACACTTGAATAAACCCAAGAAGATGCTACTACGACTCCAGCATACGGTGGAGGCACTTAATCTACCCATTAACCGTCCCTTTCATGATGCTCTACAGGATGCTCTCTACACCGGTGAAATATTAAAGGCAATCTATAAACCATACATGAAGCCAATCGTATATCATCCTACTCTCGATCAAGCTAAATTCAAAGCGCGCCAAGTCAAAAAAATTATTGATTTTGAAGGTCTGCTAAAGCAATTTGAGCGAATGTACAAACGAGAGATGACGGAGGAGGAACAGAGTTTAATCAAACTAGCCTATCAAATGGGCAAAACCGGACAGTTTTTGAAGGAAGCGACTTAAGAAAAGGTTCTTCCTACTACAGAACTATATTATTGAATATCAATATGAACCACTAACTTTGTTCATACTAAATAATTGAAATAATGGTTAGGTGCCATAAGTCATTCGTAACCTAAATTAATGAATAAGTGCACATATATGCATATGCGCAGACCGGCCACATGCGGAAGCACTATCCCGCATGTGGGTAAGGCAAGTCATATGTATATATATGTGCACTTATTCATTTCACACACTAACACTGAATTATTTATTTTCTTATATTTTCCTTTTATTAAATTCAAATAACTGAATAACTCTTTCAAGCGGCAATATACTATTAAGTATGTAATATACTCAATAAATTTTGCCGTTTTTTACAAACCATGAGGTGACAGAATGAATACGGATCAACGATTGACGAAAGCATATAAGAATGCCAAAATTGAATATTTTGACAAAGACTCCAAATATATATTTTTCAGTGATGTGCACCGAGGTGATGACAGCGTGTCAGATGAATTCACCCGAAATCAAAACTTGTTTTTGCATGCTCTTAATTATTATTACAAAGAAGGTTACACATATATTGAGGTTGGTGATGGTGATGAGCTTTGGGAATATAAAACCTTCAAACATATCAGACTTGCGCATACAGATGTTTTTATTGTGTTAAAAAAATTTTATGATGCGAATCGTATGACCATGCTTTACGGTAATCACAATATCTACCTTCGTTCCAAACGATTTGTAAAAGATAATTATTTCACCTTCTATGATGAATATAAACAGGAACGTGTGGATTTATTTAAAAATTTGGAGCCTCTAGAAGCAGTTATATTAAAGTATAAGGAAACAGGGCAGGAAATCCTTATTGTTCACGGACATCAAGGCGATTTTATGAATGATCAGGCTTGGCATATATCCATGATTATGCTTCGGTATATCTGGCGTTTTTTACACATCGTGGGTTTTGAAAATCCTGCTAGCCCGGCTCGTAATATGTATAAAAGACATAAAGTTGAAAAGGCTTATAACAAATGGATTGAAACTCATAAAATGATGCTAATCTGCGGTCATACTCACAGGCCAAAATATCCAAAAGCGAATGAATTGCCCTATTTTAATACAGGTTGTTGTATAAGAACACGTGGAATAGCCGGAATAGAAATTATCAATGGTGAGATTTTAATGGTAGACTGGCGCTTTTCTGTTGACGAAGCTGGTTGTATGAAAATACAACGCACTGTAGTTAGAGGTCCGCAAGCAGTCGGCGATTTTGATTGTACCTTACATCCTTTTTCTAACCATTGCCAAGATTGTGATGACGAATAACAATATCTTCAATTGATAAAAATATCATTCCAAGGGCAATCTAATATTGGAGGTGATAGTGTGAAAGTAAAAGAAATAATGTCAAAGGACGTCGCAAAATTACGCTCAGATGATTCCATTGAAAGAGCAGCACAGCTTATGAGACAATATAATTGCGGATCCATTCCAGTATGCACACAGGATAAAATAATTGGAATTGTAACAGATCGAGATATCGCTGTAAGAAGTGTTGCTTCCGGCAGTGATGTATCAGAGCAAAAGGTAAAGGATATTATGACGGACAACGTAGTATTTGGCAATCCAGATATGGAAGTATCCGATGCAGCCAAATTAATGAGTGATCGTCAAATTAGAAGATTACCAATTGTTGAGAATAATAGTATTGTTGGTATCGTTGCTTTAGGAGATATCTCCCTTGAGCCAAGATATCAAAACAGTGCTGAGGATGCCTTAAAAAACATCTCTGAAGCAGGTAGTAAATTATATTAGATTAGAAATTTATACTCTGTAACTGCTAATCATTCTTGAATTTGATATTGCAAAGTCTATTAAAAGCGGTAAACAGTACTTTTGAAAACAATAAATGAGATATTAAATATTTCATTTATTGTTAACAAATAGTATTGTTTACCGTTTTTGATACTTGTTATGTTTATTTATTTGTTTTGGCTATTTGCTTTAGTTATTTAATACTCTACTTCCTGTAAAAACAAGCCCTGCGCACTTGCCGGAGCACTCCCTGTCATCATAGAATTCGGATCTAATATATTAATAATATCATTCCCACTTCTATTGCCTAGTCCGATTTCAAGAAGGGTGGACACTAGCATACGAGCCATGTTATGAAGAAAATCATTCCCTTTCATGGTAATTTGTATTTCCTTTTCATCTTGGTATATATCAACTAAATAAATTTCCTTCTCCGTTGATTTGCTCTTCTTCACCGAGGAGAATTTCATAAAATCATGTTTTCCAATCAGCTGCTGACCCGCCTTTTTCATAAGGTCAATATCGGGTTTTTTAAAGGAGTAATAAGTATATTTTCTATCAAATACACTGGGTGCATCCCCGATAGCAATGCGATATAAGTATGTTCTGGACTTCGCGTTCAAGCTTGCATGAAATCTCTCACCCATCTCCTCTACCTCTATTACCGCAATATCCATTGGGAGATATCGATTAAAATAATTCTTGATTTCATATAATTTCATGATACTCTTGGTTTTAAAGTTCGCTACCTGTGCGTAAGCATGAACCCCAAGTTCCGTTCTGCTCCCGGAGTTTAACTCTACTTCTTCACCAGTCATTTTTTTAATGACTTCTAATATTTTATTCTCAATGGTATTATCCGATTCGCCTTTGCCAAGTCTTTGCCATCCGCTATAACGGCTTCCATCATATTCAATTGTTAATTTAATATTTCTCAAAGAACCTCCTATTACTGCACCTAAGGGCAGATAACTATGTTTTTAATTTTCCTATTATATTATTGTTACCGTGTAAATATTTAATACTGCAAGTGAATGCATTCTTATATTCTAACTCAATTTCATAAAATGTGCAAACCGCATCTTGGGCGAATTATCTTGATTTTGATTATGCAAAAATATTCTTATTGATTTATGCAAATACTAATTAAACCTTAAGTAAGAAAGGAATTTATATGGATAATAATAAAAATCGTATCAAAGATAGGGAAAAGAGCAATGCAGAGTTACGTAAGATGAAACCGAAAGAAAATGCGGACGTTGGCATGGAGAACGGACAAATTATTGGAGTCCATGAAGGAAAGCATGAAAAATCAAGAAATAACAAGAATCAATAAGAGCATTAAGCTCCTCTTTGTAGTAATAGTTTAAAAACAAAAACTTTTACTACAAAGAGGAGTGATTTTTATGTACATTAAATAGATAGATTTCTCTCTCTAAAATCATGAGCCGTTAAGCAAATTTTTCAGTAATTGTAGTTATAATTTATTTTACATACCCTCTTTACTTTTCCACCTGTTAATGGTTATAATTTACTTTGTTACCATTAATAATGGTGTATATAATTTATCAAGACATTCAAAAAGAAAAATGATATAATCTTTCTAAAGACAAATGAAATTTATTACCATGATCGGAGTGAATAAACATGAAAAAATTCGCATTATTTTGCACCGGGTTAGTGTTAGTGTTATTGTGTAATTTTACACCACTGTCTAGTGCAAATGCAGCTGATACAACCAGTTTGCAAAAGGTTTCTCATGAAACTAGTTTTCCGCATGAGACTGATGATTACATACCGGTTAAAGCCATCGCAGTAGATGACACTTTTAAGCCGAATATAAAAACTAGTAGTATTTCAAAATTTAGAATGAGCAACCACCCATCCAAAAATTTTCCCGGGAAAGATACAAATTTCTATCAGAACTGGGGGAAAACACAATTAGCTCTTTCTGATGACGGGACAGACAAAGCCGAACTATATGACATGTTGGCTACTAGTTTTACGGACAACTCTAATGTGACAGCATCCAAAGCTACATATAAAAAGTACACCTTTTATATTATGTATGAGGTTTCACTTAATACAGTTACACTCACTTCTGAAGATGTTGCAAATGTTTATAGTATATTTAGAGATGAACATCCTGAGTATTACTGGCTAGACTTCGGTATTCTATATGATCCTGGTACAACTGGGTACGTTAAAAATCTTTACATAATAACAACCTCTGATTACGATACACCTCAAGAGAGAACCGTTGTTGATAGTAAAATAAACAATAAAATAGATGAATATCGCGCCTCTATCTCTGGTTTAACCACTAATTATGCTATCGCGCAAAAAATTCACGATAAGATGATTAATGATATTGATTACCTATATGAAAATGATGAACCTTCCGAAAGCCTTTATGCACATAATATCGTGGGTATTCTTGATGGAACAGGTGGTGTATGCGAAGGATATGCTAAGGCATATCAATATCTTTTGAATTTATTTGATATACCCAATATATACGTGGTAGGCCTTGGTGGGTCCGGATACGACTTGGGCGGACATGCTTGGAATTTAGTTATGGCTGATAACGAGCGCTTTTACGATGTAGATGTCACCTGGGATGACAGGGCTGCAAAAGGTATTTCCTATGATTATTTTATGAATGGTTCTACCGCGTTTGATTTGGAGCATATCCCCAGCCTTCCGGATGGTTCAAGTATATATTATCTCTATCCCTTGCCTTCCGTACCCGCACTAAATTATAAAATTACTGACAATACCGCTCCTAATTCTATTTCGAATAAGGAAGTTTCGTTGTCTTCCTCAACTTTTGTTTATAATGGAACACAATTTATGCCAAGTGTTTCGATTAGTGGTTTAAAGAAAGATGTTGATTTTAAAGTATTCTACTTTAATAATATCAGCTCCGGGACTGCTACGGTAGCCGTTGTTGGTAATGGAACCTATACTGGTGTCACAACAAATAATTTCACAATTAACAAAGCCGCTTTTCCCAATGTAATTGTTTCAAGTTCCATTAATACATATAACGGAAAAAGTTACTCCTTACCTTTGTTTGCACCCAGTGGTTCAACCATTACATACTGTACTAATTCTGTAACCTACTCAAGTGAAATTCCTACTTATGCGGAGGTTGGTAAGTATAAAGTTTATTATAAGGTATCGAACCGAAATTGTACCGGTATTGTAAGTGGTAGTGCAACAATTACAATTAATCCAAGGCCAATATCCGATATGATTATTGCACTTTCGTCTACGTCTTATACTTATTCCGGTAAAGCCAATGTTCCCGCCGTTATCATAACAGGCTTGTCAGAAGGAAACGATTATAAGGTAGCCTATCGCAATAACGTTAATTCCGGTTTAGCAACTATAACGATTACAGGTATTGGTAACTATACTGGATCAACAAATAAAACTTTTGTTATTAAAAAAGCCTCAATATCAGGTATAAAGGCAACTGGTGTAAGCATAGCCTATGATGAGCTTTTACATAGTATCAAAGTAGTTGCTCCAAAAGGTGCAGTGATAACCTTTAGCAAGAATAAGAAAGATTATACCCTTACCAATCCAACTTACAAAGCATCCGGTGTTTATAAGGTTTATTACCGTGTGCATTTGCCTAATTACAATGATGTTAACGGATATGCAACAATTAATATTACAAAAAAATCGCTTCCTTCTTTATCCGTTAAGCTTTCTTCAAAAAACCTTACTTATAATGGTTCTGCACTAGCACCGAAAATAACGATTAAAAACGGCTCTAGAACTCTCGTAAAAGGCAAAGATTTTAATCTTAAATTTAAGAATAACATAAATCCCGGTACCGCTACTGTATCAATTATTGGGATCGGAAATTACACCGGTAAGATCTCTAAAACCTATACCATTAAAATTGGAGTTCCTACCTTTGTCGTTACTTCAAGTTCAAAAGCAGCAACCATCTCATGGCACAAAGTGCCTAATGTCACAGGTTATGAAGTATATATGTCAACCTCCCTTTACGGTGAATATTCTTTAGTTAAGAGTGAGGGTTCAAAAACAACAAAATATACCCAAACTAATCTTAGTGAAAACAAGGTTTATTATTTTAAGCTTAGAGCCTATAAAACAATAAATGACAAACGAGTTTATGGCGAGTATTCATGGATTAAGCTGATAAAGACTAAATAAAGCTAATAGCAATGGCTCTAAATAAAAGTATGGGTGCGTAATATTCACCTCCCTGCTTTTATTTAGAGCCATTTCTCTACTACTCAAACAAATATCTCCAATTTATTCATCAATTTGTTGATTTTCTTTGTTTTTTTTATCTTTATAAATTATAATGTTATTATAAAGTATATAACATCGCATTTATATTTACACATAAACAATCAATAAGCCGCAATTAGATTATTAAATATTACATATGGTTTGTGACTTGAAATCAGTTCAATTTGTTGCTGCAATTGAGCTTGAATTTTTTATAAACTACAATACTGTAACGATAAGAAGGAGTTCAAGAAATGAAAAAGTTTAAGATTATTTGTCTAAGTCAAGTATTATTACTGTTATGCATTTTTATTCCATTTGCTACTGCAAATGCCAATGAAATCAAAACTTCTGAAAGAACGCTGCAAGAGTATCCTCTTGAACATTCGTTAAATGATACAATACCTGTCCAGGCAATACCTGTCGATGACTTCATCCAACCTGGTATAAAACCTATCACTGTCCCTAAAGAAATAATAACTACCTCTACTGCAATAAATACATCTAAAGAATCAACTGATTTTTACCAAAGTTGGGGAAGAACAAACTTATTAAAAACAAACGACGGTGCTGATAAAGTAAGACTTTATGATACCTTTGCATCTAAATTTGCTAACAGCTCAAATATAACTGCAGTTCAATCTTCTCAATATCCAGATTATTATATCATGTATACGTTTTCACTTGATACATTAACCTTAACAGCGGAAGATGCCATTGCAACATACAGTACTTTTAAAAATGATCATCCTGAATATTACTGGCTTCACTATACACTTTTATATTATCCAAACGGAGATTTTGTAAATGCACTTTCAATCGTTACTACTTCAGATTATGATACCCCGACAGAAAGGTCTGCCTGCGATGCAAAAATCAATGATACAATATCTGAATATCAATCCCTCGTATCCGGATTAACATCTAATTATGCAATTGCAAAAGCTGTACATAATAAAATAATAACTGATATTGATTATTTATATGATAGTTATAATAAGCCTTCCTTAAAGCTTTATGCACATAATATAGTTGGGATACTTGATGGTACCGGCGGAGTATGTGAAGGGTATGCAAAGGCGTATCAATATCTTCTAAATCTGTTTGATGTACCAAATATTTATATTACAGGCATTGGCGAGACAGGCGGCAATAAAGGTGGTCACGCTTGGAATATGGTTATGGCAGATAACGATTATTTTTATTATGTTGATGCAACCTGGGATGATTTTGGAGCGATACCTTATTATAATTATTTTATGAAAGGTTCGGTGGTGTTTAAAAATGAACATACTCCGAACACACCAACCGAAGTCGGTTTCAATTATTTGTATCCTTTACCTACTGTTCCTACGGCTGACTATGACGAAAACTCTAGTCCATCCGCTACCTCCATTTCAAAAATGATTTGTACATTATCAGGGTCCCCTTGGATTTATGACGGTACTCAAAAGAAGCCCACTGTAACGCTACCCGGTCTAGTTCTAGGAACTGACTTCGAAGTTGCCTATATGAACAATATTATCGCAGGGACAGCAACTGTATCCATAACAGGAATCGGTAATTATACTGGGATAATAACTAAGACCTTTGTTATTAATAAAGCCAATTTAACTGGTATAAAAGTGGCAGGTGCCCTTGCTGTCTATGATAGTAATTATCATACAATCACAATAACTGCACCCAAAGATACCACAATATCCTATAGTACAGATAATATAAACTTCCGTAGTACAAAACCTGCATTCAAGGTTGCTGGCGAGTATAAAGTATACTATAGAATAACCAAAACTAACTATAACAACGTTACCGGCTATGCCCAAGTAAAAATATCTAAAAAGTCAATATCCCTATTAACCGCAACGCTTTCTGCAACAAGCTTTACTTACAATACAGCTGCGATAGCACCTACCATCACCTTAAAGGATGGTTTAAAGACTCTAATAAAAGGTACTGACTATAATGTAACCTATAGCAATAATATACTTCCGGGTACAGCAACCGTAACCATTACCGGTATCGGTAACTATTCCTCTTCTATTAAAAGAACATTTATAATAAAAATGGGTGTTCCCTCTGTTAAAGTTGCTGCTGGCTCAGAAAAAGCTACTATTACATGGAGTAAGGTAACCGGAGCTTCGGGATACGAAATAACGATGTCCACCTCCTCCTCCGGAAAATATACCTCCATTAAAAATGCTAGCGCAACTACTACCAGCTATACAAAAACCAGATTGACAAAGGGAAAAACTTATTATTTTAAAGTTGTAGCATATAAAACAGTCAATGGCAAAAAAATATATGGTGCAAGTGTTATTAAGAGTATTAAAGTCAAATAAATTTTTAATAAATTAATAAATTTAAATAATTTAAATAAGCTTTATAGCAGATTAAAAAGACGTATATAAGCTTCAAACAAACTTACTATATTCTTTAATATAAGCTTACAATAAGCTTTATTTAAGCTTACAATATGCTTTATTTAAACTTACAATATTATTTAATATAAAAGAGCTGCTTAAAATGTCAATCTATTCGGATGGAATGATGAATGAAATAATATCATACCATGATCGATTTACAATCTAAAACAGCTCTTTTTTATCTATAGTGGTTTCAAAGACACGAACACTTTATCTCTATTTAGTTATTTGTTATATTGAATAACTTACGCACTTCATAACCAGGTTAGGGTGTCATAAGCCATCTAAAAGTAAATCAATGAAAGTGTGAGCCTATATATGCAGATGCGCAGACTGGCCTCATGCGGTTGTATTATACCGCATGTGGGTAAGGCAAGTCATCTGTATATATAGGCTCACACTTTCATATTTCACACCTACTCCAGCTTATTACACCCTAACCAGCCTTCATAGTAAATTCTTTAATCACTATTTACCAAGCACCAACCTTTTAAATGTTTCCCCACGTTCTTCAAAGTTTTTAAAAAACCCATAACTTGCTGCAGCCGGTGAAAACAAACAGGTCATGTCCTTCTTCGTTTCTCTCTTCGCTACCTCAACCGCTTCCTCAACTCCTGATACCATAAACAGATTTTGATCTTCTCGTTTCTTATCACATTGCAATAGTAGTTTTTGAATACGATAACCAGTATCCGGCATAAGTATCACATTTCTAATATCAGAATCCACTAGGAAATTCACCAAAGGTAGATAATCAATTCCACGATCCATCCCTCCAAGAATCACTGTATCCACATTATCCACACTATCCACATTATTCATGGTTGTTTCGCAAATCGTAGAAATGGAATCATTATAGTATTTTACTCCATTCAATTCCGCTACATACTCCATTCTATGAGGTAACGGTTGGAAGGTCTTAATCGCTTCCATAAAGCTCTCTTGAGATACTCCATATGTCTTAGCAATCGCATATGTGACTGCTATATTATATATATTATGATTACCCATCAGGTTAATCTCATTTTCATTAATAGTTAATACTTCTGTTTGGAGAACAATTTGATTTTCCTTAACCACAACATCTGCTTTCTCTGTATGATTCGTAATTGTTATCGTTTCAGCCTCGCATGCCTCTTGAAGTTGATAAAAATCGGGATTATATAAAAGAATATCTCCTTTACACTGATACTTATAGATGTTCTCTTTGGCTTCCTTATATTTTTCAAAAGTCCCATAATGGTCCAGATGCTCTTGAAAGATATTCAATAATACTCCAAAATGTGGGGAATGGGTCACATATTCCAACTGATGGGAGGATAATTCAAATACCACCAAAGTATTCTCGCTGATTTTCTCCAAAGTATCGAAAACCGGAACCCCAATATTACCAACCAAAATCGCTTCCTTGTTTGAATGACTTAATACATGAAAAAGTAGTGAGGAGGTCGTACTCTTTCCCTTTGTTCCGGTAATTCCAATGGTCTGAGCACTGTAAAATTGTAAGAACAAATCCGTCTGCGAAGTAAACTTTGTAAGTATCTGCTCGTCTTCAAGGTTCAACACAATTCCCGGGCTTTTAATAATCAAATCATATTGGGACAAAAGTTCTTCATAACAGTCACCCTTATATAAAACCGTATTCGCCATAGGCTCTCTAACGCCCTTTTGATCATAGATACCGATTATTTTATCAGGAAAATACTTGCGTAGAAAATGGTAAGTTGATTTCCCTTCTCTTCCAAATCCCAGAATAAGTATTCTTTTATCTTGTAATAGACTACATATTTGTTGAATCATATTCTCTCCATTCTGCCGATCATGTAAAACTTATAAATTTTCACATTTCTGTCCTTTATAACATTCTTCATTTAAAAAATTAGTTCTCTATAACATTAATCATTTATTGCATTCATCCTTTATAACATTCAGTCTTTAAACAATTTGCCCTTTAAAAGATCAGTTCTCTATAGCATTAATCATTTATTGCATTTGTCCTTTATAACATTCATCCTTTATAACACTTCTGTCCTTTATAACATTAGTTCTCTAATTCTGTTTACAAACTCAAGCGGCACCTGATTCTCAAGATTATAATATTTAACATAAGGATTTTCCCTATTTTCAAAAGAATTGTATAACCCCTTGCTTTTATAATATTCATAGAGTTTCGGTAATTTTACATCCTGTTTTCCACTCTCTATTTGATCAATTGTCATACAGATCGCGGTGTTTCCCTCATCACAGGTTCCGACGCATTCAAATGGCTTCTCCGGTGCAATTCCAATTAATTGATCAAAAATGGGAATCATGCTTTCATCATTTAACATATCACTACCAAAGATTTCTTGTAGTCGCTCCAGGGCAATGAAAGGTGAAAGGATTATATATACAAAGAGACATTTGGGACAATGACCACACCATTGATCCTTCTTACTTCCCACGTTACAGCTTCTAAATATATCATAATACTTTTCATGACTTGCAAAATACTTCGCAATCTGCAGTTCACTAAACGGTCTTAACAAACTAAAATAATGCACTTTACTGTCAATATATTCTGCTTCATATCCCACAAAATCGCTCTCAAACTTAAAGCTCTTAGAATATTGATGATTTACTTCCGTACCTTCTACTGTGCTTTCGTTCGCGCTTGCTTCATTCGATAAAACCACATATTGTTTATCCGTAAGATACGCTGCCAAAACAGAGGAAAAGGCTACGATTGCAGAAAATGGTGTGTGACCATTCAGATACCCTTCCTTGTTAAGCGCTAAAAGGTTAGCATCTAGGCTTCTCTTCACAATCTGTATATCCTTTTCGTCATACCCTGCGACTGTAGCACAACGCTCTGAAGCTTCTTTCTTATTGATCATAAAGCAGAGATTATTACTCTTTCTGTCACTTAATAATTCCAAGGTTACGATGGAGTCCTTTCCACCACCAATCGGAATCATGCATCCTGTTTTCTCATACTCTGTATGAAAGAAATCTGAGTTAACGGATAAAGGTTTTCCTTCTTCTATGAAAGTGTTTCCTTCACATGCCACCTCTACCTTCATAAAATCTTCTTCATTTGTCTCAATTCCATTGGTATAAAAGAATTCTCCCAGTCCCAAGTAGTACTGGTTCTTCCACCACTTTATCTGCTTTTCATCAATAAACCCGGCTTTAATAATAACCCGAGGTGAACAGGCACATTTCCAATAACTGATCAACTCTACTAAACCTAAGTTGAATGCCAGCTTATTAACGATAGCTTCTTTCTCATAATTAATCTCACTATGCTTTTTCTTGAATTCCCAGATAGGTGTAAATTTAATATCCTCACCGAAATTAAAATAGAATTTTAAAGTAATTTTATCTACGTGATCAATAATCTCGTATTTTTCATATATAAAAGAAGGATGCTTCTCTCTCAGTTCCCTGAATTTATTCTGCATAGAAATCTCCTATTCTGCTTGTACTTAATATTTTATAAGAGTATATAAGAACCACTCTCTTCCCTACAAACCCTGCAAACTTCAGAATACAGACACAATTTCCAGGGTGTGAACATTGTTTTTTATTGTCACACTAATTTCCACAAGAAAATAATGCACAGCTATTTCTTCATATTTATTGAAAACAGCTACGCTTATTATATTCTCCATAGGATTAGAATTCAATAATTTATTTGTATTTTATTTATTGCTTTATTGCTCCTCAATACCACATGATTCATTATAAATTCATTAAAAATAAACTTTCCCACTTTTACTTACCGCCAAATTATGGTATTATTACGATGTTTACAGCAAATAGCTCATTTTGCTTATTATAGTATAAATAAAGCATCGTATCATTATTTAGTAGGATACAGAAAGAAGGATTATATGTCTTTAAGTGTTAAAAACATTACAAAGAACTACGGAGATAAAACTGTAGTTGATAACTTAAGCTTTGAAATTAATGAACCCGGAGTATATGCATTACTTGGTACAAACGGCGCAGGTAAAACTACCACACTACGTATCATCTTAGGTATGCTGGCTAAGAATGAGGGCGATATTTTATGGAATGGAAAAGCACTTGATCCGGTGAAAACCAATGTTGGTTACCTGGCTGAGGAACGTGGCTTATATCCAAAATTCTCATTACTTGATCAGCTTTTATACTTTGCCAAACTACGCAATGTTACAAAACATGACGCAATGAAAAGAATCAAATATTGGTCAGATCGCCTTGAAGTAAATGAATACATCTTTCCTCCCAAATTAAAGGGAAGGACTTCTTCTAAGGCTAGACGTGCCGACCAGCTTTCTAAGGGTAATCAGCAAAAAATTCAGCTCATGGCTACCTTAATTTCAGATCCCGAATTAATAATCCTTGATGAGCCCCTGAGTGGACTTGATCCGGTGAATACTGATTTATTTAAAGCCATTATTAAAGAAGAGATTGCAAAGGATAAATACTTGATTATGTCAAGTCATCAGATGCCAACGATCGAAGAATTTTGTTCCGAAATAACTATATTAAATCGTGGCAAAGCTGTTTTGCAAGGTAATTTGAATGAGATTAAAAAAGGGTATGGCCGTGTTAATCTCTTCGTGAAAAGTGACCTTGACATCGCTTCCTATATCCATGCCTTTGGTTTAACGATAGCCAATAAAACTCCTAGCGAATATCACCTTAAGGTGACTGGCGAGAACCAGGCAATGGAATTCTTAACTAAGCTAATCAATGACAAGGTACCAATTATTAAATTCGAATTGCGTGAACCGTCACTACATGAAATATTCATTGAAAAGGTGGAGGATGTTCATGAATAAAAATAATCTAACTGGTTGGAAGGACGTCTTCTCCTTCACCTTAACACAAACATTAAAAAGTAAGGCTTTTATAATCTCATATGTGATTTTAATCCTTTTGTCCGTGGCAACCATACCCATTTTTACGGCATTGACCTCCGGATCAAATACAGATAGCAATAGTAAAAGTCCAATCGAAAAGGTTTATATAAATAATAAAACCTCTTTTGATAAGATGGATTTCTCCGGAGTAGCCAAGGAATCTACGCTAAGTAATCTCACCTTTTTGCCACTTAGCGAGAATTATGATACGGTAGCGAATCGTATTCAGAATACGGAACGCACCTCAGTCATTCTTACCATTAGTGAAAAAGATGGTATGTACACTCTTGGGTTTTCCAAATCCAGCAAGGGATCCATTAAGGATAACGATCTTGCAACATTAGGCGATGCTGTATCAAAGGAATTTAATAATATCAAGCTTAATGCCTTAGGAATTACTAAGGATCAGGCGTCCTTAATTCAGGCAGAGGTGACTACCAAGGTATCTCTTGCTGATGTGGATGGAAAACCAATTATTAAACAAAATACCTCCATCTCCGGCAGTGAATATGGATTTATCTATGGCCTGTTATTTGTAGTATTAATGGTTAATATTATGGCAAGTACACAGATTGCAACCTCAATTGTTACTGAGAAATCCACTCGTGTCATTGAATATCTACTAACCTCAATAAGACCTTTGGCATTGATCGTTGGAAAAACCCTCGCCATGTTAAGCGCAGTAATTATTCAGATGGGCTCGTTGATTCTGATACTCTTTGTATCCAATAAAGTGTCAGCTGCTTTCTTGTCAAGTAACGGTAAGGATTTGCTATCCAGCAAGCTTCCTAGCAATATTTTTGAGAACTTAAATATAATCAATATTATTATTTGTGTATTACTGATTTTACTTGGTATGATCTTTTATGCAACCTTAGCAGGTCTTGCCGGTGCTACAATAAGTAAACTCGAGGAGTTAAGAGAAGGCCTACAGTTATTCACCATAACTAACGTTGTAGGCGCTTATATTGGAATCGCTGCTGCTAATATATTAATGGGTGCGGGTGATAATGCATTTGTTACCTTTGCTTACTTATTCCCCCTCTCTTCGCCTTTCATTCTACCAGGTGCTATCTTGGTTGGAAAGGCAAGTCTTTTGTTAATTGTTGCTGCAATTATATTACAAATATTTTTCATTGTTTTATTGTTCCGGTTTGTAGCTAAAGTTTTTGAAACTTTAATTCTTCATAGCGGAAACACAATCAAACCAAAGGAACTATTTAAACTTTCTAAAACCGTGTAATATAATTAATTGCTTGACACCAAACTGTAGGTGTTTCAGCGGAATGGAGATATATATGAAACAAAATTTTAAAGGATGGTCATCCGTTTATCGATTCACATTTAAACAAGAGACAAAAGGTATCGCCTTTAAGCTAGTCACTGCACTAGTTGCATTGTTGATATTCGGTTCCATCGTATTAGTTAATATTCTCGATGCGAAACCGAGTAAGTCAACACAAGCAGAAAGCTCCAGTAGCCCTGCGATTCAAAGTGTATATGTAGCAGACAGTAGCGGCCTGCCTGCAACCGATTATCCATTAATGAACCCTGAGCTTAAGAAAGCTCCTTACAATAACATCAAATTTAATGTCGTATCAGATACAGCACGCGACCAGGTGGTTAAGACTGCTAGCAAGGATTCTAAACAGTCAATCGTAGTCTTTGTTACAAAGACTGAGAAGGGGTACCAGCTAGAAGCCGTCATTCCTTCAGAATCAACTATTACACAAAACAAAGCAAATGCTTTAGCTGAATTAATGGCTACTGCATTTAACTCTAACAAATTAATGCAATCAGGGTTATCTGCTGACGTACTTACAAAAGTAATGGAGCCGGTTGTAACCAGTTATGCTAACATAGGTGAAAATTCAAGTGATATCGCTAGGATAATAAAGTTGATAGCTCCTATGCTATTTAGTTTTATCTTATACTTTATGTTAATATTATACGGTCAAACCATCAGCAAGTCCGTCTCTACCGAGAAGACCTCTAAGCTGGTTGAAACTCTATTGACCTCGGTACACCCATATGCTCTAATAACCGGTAAGATTCTAGCTGTTACCTCCATGGCTTTAATTCAGTTTTTAACCTGGATTGTCGCTGTATTTGCTGGATTATATGGTGGCAATGCAATTGCTCATTCCCTTTATCCTAGCTATCACAATTCAGTGATTGCGGTTATCAACTTCCTTAAGGATAACATTGGTGAAACTGCTTTATCTGCGCCTGCCGTTATTTTAACCATTCTTTTCTTCTTCGTGGGCTTTTTATTCTATAGCGTTATGGCAGGCGTTGCTGGATGTATGGTATCAAAACCCGAGGATGTTGCCTCCACACAAGCTTTATTCCAGTTCCCAATTATCATTAGTTGGCTTATAGTATATTTTGCACCACTATCGGGACATGAGGATATCCTTAATATCGCAAGATATATTCCATTTACCGCACCTTTTAGTGTTCCTGCGGAGCTATTAACCGGTGTGACGGGTCCTGTAGAAGGACTCATATCCTTTGCTGTGCTATTAGTGTTTACTCTTCTTTTTGTAATGTTATCAGGAAAGATTTATAAGGGCTTAATATTATATAGCGGTGAGAAGGTAAGCTTTAAAATGATTGGGAAGGTTTTAACTGCAAAGAATTAGTGAAAGAATTAGTTTAAAGAATTAGTTCAAAGAATTAAAAGAATTAAAAGAATTAATTAAGGGTGGGTATGTACGGGTAAGGGTCATAAGTCGGGGTGGGTTTGAAAATGAGTGTGTGAGCATATCTATACAGATGACTTGCCTTACCCACATGCGTATAGGACGTCCGCATGAGGCCGGTCTGCGCATCTGCATAGATATGCTCACACATTCATTGATTTAAATTATGGGTGACTTATGACCTCTACCCACGCAGTACGTGTTGATTAATTTATGTTCTGGATGACTTATGACCCCTACCCACGCAATACGTATTGATTAATTTATGTTATGGATTGCTTGAGAGCAATTATGCTAATATACAGATCTTCTAATGATTTAAAAGGTACTTTTTATAAATTAGTAGTCATTTGGCTTATTACTAATTCAGCAGGCTAATTTTATGTTTTGATTTGCTTAGTAAACAGTAATTGTTTTCTAATTACTTAGTAATGATTGTAATATTAATTGGGAACGGAGATAAGTTTATGAATGGAATGAAAAAAATATTAGCAGGAGTGGGGTTTATTCTTGCTTCAATTGCATCAGCATTAGTAATGTATTGTTTTAGTGACTTAGGAGCAGACAACTTAAGTGCATTATTGCAATTATTAGCGGTGTTTAGTCCGTTTATTGGAATAATTTTAATTATTGCAGGTCTATTAACAAAAGATATTTAATAAAAACACCCATTTATAAAGCGATAATTGAGCAGAGTATAGCTCTGCTCAATTAAATAACAAATATCAACAATAAGTTGTGACAGATCCAAGAATTTAATCCTTTTTGGGTTTTTGCATTGTAATTTTTTTGTTTTTTTAATATCACTGTTTTCTTAGTCGACATCCGTTCTTGGTACGGGAGCCGGTTCTGATTCATCACCAGGAAAAGAAATCGGTAGTGGTGTTGGTATTATTATTGGTACTGGTGCCTGTGCCGGTTCTTGAATGGGCTCCTCTACAAAGAATCTTCTGAACCGTATTATGGGGATCTGCTTTGTTTTGTAATTTGTGTCTTTTGTTGCTGTTGCTGTTGATGCTGCTGATGTTTCTGTTTCTGTCATCTAGTCGTACCTCCATCTATCCAATTACTTCATAATCACAAACCTAGTAATTATAATTCAGGTTACGATTGTGTAATTATAAAGATAATTTCAACTATATAATTTGTATTTTTATTACTTTTAATCCTTTTCTTAAGATTAATTTGAACTTATTAATTTGAAGCTTATTAATTTGAAGCTTATTACTTTGAAGCTTATTACTTTGAAGCTTAAACTACTGCTTTTGATTCTTTTAAAACTTTCCTTATAAAATCAAAAGATTAGTTCTTATCTTATTCCTTATGCTTCATTTGAACCTTACTCATTGTTATTCTTGAACCCTTTCTACATGATCAATGTAAGACTTACGTGCGCTTCTTCTACCTTATTAACGTGACACATGCGTGGACTTCTTCTACCTTATTATTGTGACACCTGCGTGGGTTTCTTCTCAGTATAGAAAACAGAAAGGATCACGCTTACAATTAGGATTGTAAATATGATGCATAATGAAATTCCAATGGATATCTCAATTTCAAAAAATGTTAAGCAGAGTTTTAATCCTGTAAATACTAAGATTGCGGCTACTCCATATTTCACATATTGAAACTTTTCGTGCAATTCTCCCAGTAAAAAATATAAATTCCGAAGTCCTAAGATAGCAAAGATGTTGGAGGTATATACAATGAAGGTGTCCGTAGTAATTGAAAAGATTGCTGGTATTGAGTCAATTGCAAAGAGAATATCGGTAAACTCAATAATCAGTAAAATTGCGAACAAGGGTGTTGCATAACGAATATTGTTCTTTTTTACGAAGAAATGATTTCCTTCCAGATGATCCGTTATTGGCATCACTTTACCCAAAAGTTTAATAATACGACTTTCTTTATAATTTGTAGCTGCTTCCTTCTTCAGAATCATGTTGACTCCACCCAGAATGAGAATTCCCCCAAAGATGTAGAGAATGAAGTGGAACATATTAACAATGGTGACTCCTAGAACTACAAACAGCAACCTCAGTATAATTGCACCTGCGATTCCATAGTTTAATACTCTTCTTTGATATGCTGGCTTAATTCCAAAAGCAGAAAACACCATTATAAAAAGAAAGAGATTATCAACACTAAGACTCTGTTCAATCACATACCCACCAAAATATTCTAGTGCTTTCCCAGGTCCTAGAAATATGTAAATACCTGCATTAAAGCATAACGATAGTCCTATCCAAAATATCACCCATTTTAAAGCTTTCTTCGCTGCCATGGTATATCACCCTCTTTTCATTGAACTATATCATCAAGTGTTCCAAAGGTGTATCCCATATCTTCCCATTTTGTCAACAATTCATCTAATATCTCTGAATTAGTTTTAGAAGTACTGTGAAGCAGAACTATTGCACCCGGATGAATTCTACCAAGAAGTTTTTTGAAAGCTGCTTCCTTAGTAGGTTGCTTGTCATTGTACCAATCTACGTAGGCTAGGCTCCAGAAAAAGGTCTTATATCCAAGCTCCTGCGCCATCTTAAGATTATTTTCGCTGAATTTACCTTGTGGAGGACGATAATATTTCTTCATTGTGATACCGGTTGTTTCTTTACATAACGCATCGAGCTCTTCCAGCTCTTTGCAAAAGCTTTCCTTGGTACTAATACTGGACATGTTCGGATGGTTATAAGTATGGTTAGCAACATTATGTCCTTCTGCGGCCATTCTTTTTACCAAGTCAGGGCTTGTTTTGACATAATTGCCGACTAAAAAGAAAGTCGCCTTTACCTTGTGCTTTTTTAAGGCATCCAATATTTTTGACGTATATCCATTTTCATAGCCCGCATCAAAGGTAAGGTAAACCTCCTTTTTTCCTGTGTCCCCGATATAATAAGTATCAAATTTTTTTAGTTCATCCGCTGTAGCTGTTGCCGTAGGCGCCTGCCCCTCAACAGGAAAGCCAAGTCCCCAGTTCTCTCCTCCAGCTTCCTTTACTTTTTCATGAGCATTGGCCATCATTGCAATTCCTCCACCCAATATGTAGCAGAAGGCATATAGGAGGAGCAACAACGCAATATTCTTAAATTTAATTTGCGTCATAGAAAAACCCCGTTAACATAATTATTAAATTATATTTGAGAAGGGGCTTTGTCATAACCTTATTCCATTTATATTTGCATTACTTTTAACCGTTTTAGCATATCCTTGATGCCAGCCAAATCATTTTCAATTCGATTATCGGTACGAATTATTTTTTCACTGAATTGATCCGGCACCGTATGATGTATGATACCCTTCTCATAATATAGCGACATTCCCGAACATTCATTTATAAACCGTTCCAATATACCTGCTATTAACTTTCTTTCCTTGGCATCCAATACCAGAGTATCATTGGTTAATAGGTAAAGAATATCATAAATTAAATGAGTGATATTTCTCAAACAGAAAAGCATCTTTTTAAACGTTACAATTTCCTGATAACGTGTTTTAGGACTTATTTTTCTTTTCAGTTTTTCTTCTTTTTCCTTATCATGTAACAAGGACATGAGCCAATCAATTCCATGAAAAGTCGCTGATATATCTTCCTTCTCACGGTAAAATATACTAACCTGATTATCCTCCAATCCCGCTTTGATATGCTTCATATGTCCCGCAATCGCTTCGTATAGATGAGTTATCCTTTTTTTCTCCATCCTTTGATAGAAGAAAATCGAAAACAGGAAGTTATATAGAATTGCTATACAAACACCAAAACCTAAGGCAAGAATTCGTAGTAAAAATGTCTGTAGTTCACTCGCTTCCCCTTTTGCAGTGTACTGTACGTATTGCGTCATGTAAATTGAAGTGAATATGGCTACCGGAGACACTTCCCTCCAGTTAATTTTCAAACACAGCAATAATGTGGCAGATACGGATAATGCAACCGTTATAAGATTGATTCCAAATATGGTGATAATTACAGTTGTTGCCAAAGCTCCCAGAAAGGTTGCAATAATTTGATTCATACCACTCCGAATACCAGTCACGGTTACTGGTTCCAAAGTCATCATTAAGCCAAATAGAATCGAAATCATATCCTTTTGTACCAAAGGTAACCTTTGACCGACTGTATAAGCGGTTAATACGGTCACAAAGGCTTTTGCAATATATAATTTTGTATCAAACAAATAAGCTTCTTTTCTTAATAAGATAAAATCTATTGTTTTCTTCATTATTCAATCCTGCCTTATCAGTTTGTATTTCTCAAGATATGAAATTTATATTTATTGTATATTATGTAATAAATCTCTAATCTCATTCGAGTTTGATACAAGATACTAGGTTGAAACTAAAAAACTCCTTTGTTTTATTCATACTTTTCTAACAAAAACAGACCCTCAGTGTAAAATGATATGCTCCTTGTCTACATAAGGAGGATCCTATCAAAAACTACACTTTAGGTCTGAGTATATTTTGCAATATTAGTTTAGCTACTAATAAGCTAGGTGCTTTACTTCTTTTTTAAATCCAAGCATTTAATAAATACATAACCGGTTTCCCAAATACAAATAACCACTACCACAGCGATAAAAACCCAAATGCCTCGGTCAATCCAAGGCAAAACAGTTTCGTTCGTACTATTCGTCCGCTCTGCTATAGAATAAAAGAAATTCATATTAAAGAGGTTTTTATCACTTACCATGATTATGAGTAGAATGCTCGATAGAAGATTATAAACTGCGTTACCGATTGCCAGTGATACATTCCAACTTCCTTTCATATATTTCCAAAGAAAAATACCAAGTTGAACAAATGCAACTATAATGATGAAAGGGATAAAGACATCCAGTCTTTCAAGGTTAAACAATTGTGTAACCTTGACACTACCACTATTATCTGTAAAATACACAGCGATTAAATGTGGTTGAAAACAAACAAGTGCAGTAAAAAAGATCGTACAGCACATTGAAACTATGGTTTTTCTACGAGATATTACTCGGTTAGCGGGAATTGGCAATTCCGGCAGATCCTCCGGTTTCCATTCCTTGTTGGAAAACGGGAAACGCCCTGTCTCCACGCCACTTCTCTCTAGAATAACAAAAACCAGAGTTACCCATAACGCGCCTTGTATTGCTCCCTCGAATGCTGCAGAAATTACACTGGATATTAATTTGGAGTAATTGTCTACTGCAAAACCTTCCTTTGCCAGTTCTATACCACCCGCGAGCATGGCAATTCCAATAAATACTGTGATGCAGATCCCTACCACAAGCTTAAGTATCGACAAGTATTGATTATAGTAACCAGGACCTATTAAATATTGCTTCTTAGGATTATATTCGTTGGCTAGCTTCCATGGGTTGCCAAGCTGTTTCAATGCCTTATATACCTCTTCTTCTGAAGGATTATCAGGCAACATATCTTCTATGTTACTGCGAAGCTCCTTACCAACATCTTCACGAACTTCTTCTGATAAGTACTTCGTTACTGCATATACATAGCGATCAATCAGTTTCATTCTATTCATCCTCCTTCAATAATGATTCCATCATACTCGACATTGATTTCCACTCTTTTTTAAGTTGCTTATATACTTCGATTCCTTCTGAACTTAGACTATAAAATTTGCGTGGTCTACTTACACTGGTATCCCATTCACTAATTAATAATTTCTGCTTTTCTAATCTGCGTAACAAAGGATAGAGAGTTCCTGCCTCAATTGGTGCCTTGCTTTCCTCTAACTTTTGTACTAGCGAATATCCATATTCTTGCGTACGTAATTGACTAAGTACCAAAAGAACCAACGTTCCTCTTTTTAGTTCCACTGTTAGTGAACTAATTAATTCATTACTTGATTCCATGTTATCACCTCAAAATTATTATACTGTACGACATACATTATTGTCAACATCATATTAATATATTTTTTAAATTAATTGAAATGTATTCATATTATAGAATGCAGTCTATATATTAACTATGTACAAATGAACCTTCTAAGGATTTAGCTACTATTATTCTATTCTTGAAATATCTAAGGCTTCAACTAAAACAGTCCATTGTTGAGACATCTAAAGCTTCAATTCATAATAATCCATTGTTGAGGTTTCTATAAAACCACAGGATTTATAAAGCTTGAGAGCAGTCGCATTCTCAGCTGCTACCTGAAGCATGATTTTCTTTCTGTTATATTCCTTCATTATTTTGATGCCACCTATTAAGATTGCTCGTCCATACCCCTTACCACGATACTCTGGCAATACTCCCAGTCCATAGATACCGCCAACCTCACTGTTCATCTCTAGGTGAATCTTCCCGACAATCTTATTATCTTTAATTGCAAGATAAATTAACATGCCTTTCTTCTCTTCCTCCTCAGGTAAAAGCATATCTTGCTTCGAAGAATAACCTTCATATCCTTCTTTATCTTTATTTTTTTCTATATCTTTATTTTTTTCTTTATCTTTATTTTCTTCTATATCCTTATTTGCTTGTTTACCATTATCTTCTTCATTATAATCTTTATCAATATTTTCCTCCGGAAGCGGGTCACCGAAATAAATAGCATTTTGTCTGGCTATTTCATAAGCATCTGAGTTTATTGCCTTACGAAAGCTTATATCACATAGTTGTACTTCTTCTGGCTCGAAATAATCATCCATCAGATACATCTCATATTCTGAATGATCGTATTGGGCTCCCAACTTTTGAATACAGCATTGTCCGTTAATCGAATTATTATCACACAAAACAAGAACCTCTTGACAGGATCTTCGTTTACACTCAGCCATTACTAATTCATTTAACGTTGTAAAAATACCCTGTTTCCTATATTCCGGGTCTACCATTCCTGCTAATTCCAGCGGCATTCCCACTCCGCCAAAGTTACCAATTCCAATATATCCAACCAGCTGTTGATTATCAAAATACATAAATTCATTAATCTCTTTTTTGTCGTCCTTTTTGCTATCTTCAAGTGCAGCCGCAAGCTTATAATCAAGTTCGAGCTTGAGTGCGCTTTGATCCGCAACGACGCATTTCTTCTGTAAGGCACTGATTAGATTGTAGTCTTCTTGATCTAAATGTTCCTTTAATTTAATCCAATGTGCTATTTTCATTTGATTATTCTTCTATAATTAATAATGACAACGTTACTAACCCGTTGCTTTTCTTTATTATATCACCCTTTAGCAATATAAAGTTATCGATTTAAGCATCATTCTTGATTATTCTTGCCACATCCGGACAGCGTTCTTGTAACATGCGGACAACGTTCTTGGATTATCCGGACAAGGTTCTTGAATTATTCGGACAGCATTCCTAAAATATCCGGACAAATAGTGACATCTC